>FLNY01001582.1_pt1 | contig 57827 bp, 46 predicted proteins | sample 1140381 | NCBI WGS metagenome assembly FLNY01 (sample SAMEA3878172, study PRJEB12797) | bioreactor metagenome | biome: Moose rumen | place: Sweden | collected 2011-10
GTGCTGGCCACTCCACTACCTGTAAACAGATTGGTAAACCACATAATCAGTCGCCTAATGTTGCAACCATAACGGCCTTGATGGTGTGCATACGGTTCTCGGCCTCGTCGAAGACGATGCTGTTCTCGCTCTCGAAGACATCCTCGGTAACTTCGATGCCGTTCAGACCGAATTTCTCGTAAACATCACGGCCGGCCTTGGTCTCCAGGTTGTGGTACGAAGGCAGGCAGTGCATAAATTTGCACTTCGGGTTGCCGGTCTTCTTCATCAAGTCGGCGTTGACCTGGTAGGGCATCAGCATCTTGATGCGCTCTTTCCAAACGCTGTCGGGTTCGCCCATCGACACCCAGATGTCGGTGTAGATGAAATCGAGGCCCTTCACGCCCTTCTCGACGTCGTCGGTAACGGTGAGCTTGGCACCAGTCTCTTTAGCGATAGCCTGGCACTGCTTGACGAGGTCTTTCGAAGGCTGCAGTTTCTTGGGGGCGATGATACGGATATCCATACCCATCTTCACGCCGCCGACCATCAGGCTGTTGCCCATATTGTAGCGGGCATCGCCGATGTAGGCGAACTTCACCTGGTTGAGGGGCTTGTCGGTATGTTCCTGGATGGTGAGGAAGTCGGCCAGAATCTGCGTGGGGTGAGCCTCGGCGGTAAGACCGTTCCAAACGGGGACACCAGCGTATTTGGCTAGTTCCTCGACGGTGGCCTGATCGAATCCGCGGTATTCGATACCGTCGAACATACGACCCAGCACGCGGGCGGTGTCCTTCATACTCTCTTTGATGCCGATCTGGCTACCGGTGGGGCCGAGATAGGTGACGTGTGCACCCTGGTCCTTGGCGCCAACCTCAAAAGCACAGCGTGTACGGGTCGAAGTCTTTTCGAAAATCAGGGCAATGTTCTTGCCTTTCAGGTGGGGCTGCTCAGTGCCGGCATATTTGGCGCGTTTGAGGTCGCGAGCCAAGTCGAGGAGGTAATTAAGTTCCTTGGGACTGAAGTCTAAAATCTTCAGGAAATTGCGATTTCTTAAATTGTAAGCCATTGTTGATTTTTTTATTTTGATTATTATTGGATTTGCTAAATTCTCTAGATTTCCCAGATTTCTGTACTATTTCTATTTTATCACTTTACAATGCGGGTACCGCAGTGGGGGTTGTTGAGTTGTCCTGCTTCGGTAATGATGCACTCTTTGCCACCGTTTTCGACAAACATAATGGCAGCACGTACCTTGGGTGCCATACTGCCTTCGGCAAATTGTCCTTCGTCGAGGTATTTTTTGGCCTGAGCGACCGTTATGGTATCAAGGGCTTTCTCGTCGGGCTTGCGGAAGTTGATATAAACCTTGGGGACATCGGTGAGGATGTAGAACTCGTCGGCACCAATCTCAATGGCACAGAGGGCACTGGCGAGATCTTTGTCGATGACAGCCTCGACACCCGTCACACGGTCACTTTCCTCTACACAAGGGATGCCGCCACCTCCAACGGTGACAACGATATTGCCGGCTTTTGCAAGTTTTTCGACAATCTTTATATTATTAATTCTAATTGGTTTGGGTGAAGCTACAACTTTGCGCCAGCCATTGCCTTTGGGGTCTTCCTTATATTTCGCACCTGTTTCGGCAGCGAAAGCATCGGCCTGTTCCTTTGAATAGTAAGGTCCTACAGGTTTTGTAGGTTTTTGAAACATCGGGTCCAACTTATTGACAGCCACCATAGTGACCAAAGTGACGACGTTACGTTGTATATCATTGCGAGCCATCACATTGCGTAGGCCCATTTCAATCATATATGCTATAGAACCCTGTGTTTCAGCTACACAAAAGTCCATTGGCATTGCTTCAATGCCTTTGGAACGTCCTGCCTCATGTTGCAGCATTACGTTTCCAACTTGAGGTCCGTTTCCGTGACCGATGACGACGTTATAGTTACGTTTCAAGAGGTTGCACAAACTTTCGCAAGTCTGTTCGACATTTTCGAGTTGTTCCTTATAAGTACCTTTTTGGCCGCTACGGAGTAAAGCATTGCCACCGAAGGCCACCACAGCGAGTTTTTTCATCTTTTTATTTCAAAATTGACGGGTTTAGGCTACCTATACCCATATAATTCAACAAATTATAGTTATTATCAAGTGATAAAAGAATGTGCAAATGTACATTTTTTTTTATTCTGTTGAAAATAAAATAATAAGAAAGCCCTACACGATTGCATAGGGCTTTATTAAAGTAATGGGTTATTGATTTATAACTATCACTGTTCTTGCAATTTATTATCTGAACCCAGAACATTCACGATTTTATGAATGTACATTTTTTTCATGCTTTCGCGTGCAGGTTTAAGGTACTGACGCGGGTCGAAGTGATCAGGATGTTCGGCCAAGTGTTTGCGGATGGCTGCGGTCATAGCTAAGCGGCTATCGCTATCGATATTGATTTTGCAAACGGCACTTTTGGCGGCTTTACGGAGTTGCTCTTCGGGAATACCGACAGCTGCTTTAAGTGCACCACCGTTGGCGTTAATGGTATCGACTTCGTCTTGTGGCACCGAGCTGCTACCATGGAGAACAATGGGGAATCCAGGAAGTTTCTTTTCGATAGCTTCAAGGACATCGAATGCCAGCGGAGGAGGTACGAGACGACCAGTCTGTGGGTCGATGGTGCACTGTTCGGGTTTGAACTTGTAGGCACCGTGGCTAGTGCCGATGCTGATGGCCAGCGAGTCGCAACCCGTGCGGGTGGCGAAGTCGATGACCTCTTCGGGCTTGGTGTAGTGGCTCACCTCGGAGGACACTTCGTCCTCGACACCGGCCAACACGCCGAGTTCGCACTCGACAGTGACGTCGTACTGGTGGGCATACTCCACAACCTGGCGCGAAATCTTGATGTTCTCCTCGTAGGGCAGGGCGCTGCCGTCGTACATCACGCTGCTGAAACCCATATCGATACAGCTTTTGCATGTCTCGAAGCTGTCACCATGATCGAGGTGGAGAACTATTTCAGGATGAGCGCAGCCTAATTCTTTTGCATATTCTACGGCGCCTTCGGCCATATAGCGCAGCAGTGTTGGGTTGGCATAGTCGCGAGCACCTTTCGAGACCTGAAGGATTACGGGCGATTTGGTTTCTACAGCAGCCTGGATGATTGCCTGCATCTGTTCCATATTGTTGAAATTGAATGCAGGGATGGCATAACCGCCGTCTACAGCTTTGGCGAACATTTTACGGGTGTTCACGAGCCCTATTTTCTTATAGTCTACCATGATGAATAATGTTGATTTGTTAATATCCGATTAGAGTTTTTGGAAATGCAAAATTACAAAGAAAAATCCATTCTAAAAAATTTATTTTAGTGTGTGTGTTTTTTTTATTAATTTTGCACAAATTTTTACAAACAAGAAAGAGGTTTATTTGCTTAATGAAATTATCACTTATAGGATATGGCAAGATGGGGCATGCTGTAGAAAAAGCAGCATCGGGACGTGGGCATGTCGTTGTCTGTACGGCCGACAATGAGGAGGAACTTAAGGAGCGTGAAAACTTGTTGAAACAATGCGATATAGCCATTGAATTCACTACACCCAATACAGCAGCGCAGAACATCAGGTTCTGCCTTGAAAACGACATCCCGATTGTATGCGGAACCACAGGATGGTATAGTAAATATGAAGAATTGGCCGAACTATGTCGCCAACGGGACGGAGCTCTTTTTACTGCCACCAATTTCAGCATAGGAATGAACATTATGTTTGCTCTCAACGTGCGTTTGGCGGAACTGATGAAAGGACGAGGCGAATACAGTGCAGATATCACCGAGACACATCACATCCATAAACTCGACGCACCGAGCGGCACAGCAATAACACTACAGCAACAGATAGCCGCAGGTAGAGAATTGACAGTGGAGCAGATACCTATAGTGTCGATACGCGAAGGCGAAGTCGCCGGCACACACACTGTACGTTACAACAGCACAACAGATACCATCACCCTCACGCATGAGGCTCACAGCCGCGCAGGTTTAGCCTTGGGCGCATTGCTGGCTGCAGAATTTCTTGTGGGCAAAAAGGGTATATATACAATGAAAGAGATGATTGACAATACTTTACAAAGAACCAGCTCATCAAAATAACCATCTACAGAATGGAAGAAAAAGATTCAGAAAAGATTATTTCATTAGAATACATTGACTATTCGCGCTTTTGGGGAGCTGATGAGAAGATACTTGATTTTGTGCGCTTGTTATTTCCGAAGCTTAAGTTGATTGTAAGAGGTGAGATGCTGAAAGTCATCGGTGCTCCCGACGAAACGACCTCATTCGAGGAGAAGTTGAATGCAATGATGACCTACTACGAGAAATTTGGACGTATCAACGAAAACGCGATAATGCAGATAATGGAAAACGGAAGCGGACCCGACAGCGAGACCAACGATGAGATACTAGTACATGGTCGCAACGGATTGCTTGTTAAGGCTCGTACGCCTAACCAGCAGCGTCTAGTTGAGGCGGTAAAACAGAACGATATGATTTTTGCCATTGGTCCGGCAGGTACAGGAAAGACCTATACTGCTGTGGCGTTGGCGGTACGGGCACTGAAGAACAAGGAGATACGCCGTATAATACTGACCCGGCCGGCAGTGGAGGCAGGTGAGAACCTAGGGTTTCTGCCAGGCGACTTGCGTGACAAACTAGATCCTTATCTGCAACCACTTTATGACGCACTACGCGACATGATACCACAACAGAAACTTCTCTCCTATTGGGAAGACAACACAATAGAAATCGCACCTTTAGCTTTCATGCGCGGACGCACACTTGACAATGCTTTCGTCATTCTCGACGAGGCTCAGAATGCCACATCGTCACAACTGAAAATGTTTCTTACTCGTATGGGACGCAATGCAAAGTTCATTATAACGGGCGACATCACACAGATAGATCTGCCACGCAACCAGCAGTCTGGATTAGTGCAAGCAACACAAATACTGAAAGATATCGACGGGATATCCGTCATTGAACTCGACAATAGCGACGTGATACGTCACCGCTTAGTTACAAGTATCATCAGGGCATACGAAAAAATATGACCACGAGACTTAAAAGATTACAATGATTACGTTCCCAAACTGTAAAATAAATTTAGGCTTGCACGTGGTGCAACGTCGTGAAGATGGCTATCACGATATCGAGAGCATTTTTCTACCTGTGCCGATATGCGACAGGTTAGAAATATTGCCATCCAACACCTTCATGTTCACACAGAACGGATTAGCACTTGATAGTGACATAGATAACAATATGGTTGTCAAAGCTTATCATCTTCTGCAAAATCAATTTGGCAAAAAAATACCACAATGCAATATCTCGCTGACCAAAAATATACCATTTGGTGCGGGTCTGGGGGGTGGAAGCAGCGATGCGGCGTATACGCTGCGGATGCTGAATGAATTGTTTGCATTAGGGATGGATAACGACGAACTGAGAAAATTTGCACGGCTGTTGGGAGCCGACTGTCCTTTTTTTATCGACAACAAGCCGGCATACGTAACCGGCATCGGAGACAAACTAGAAGTTTTGGGATTCAACCCCGTCGAAGACTTTCGCTTGATTGTGGTAAAACCGATCACGGCCGTGAATACCGCAGAGGCTTACCGTGGTATTGTTCCTCGCAACCAGCGCAAGATGACAACGACATACGATTTGCGAGAAGCCATACGACAACCTATAGAACAGTGGCATCAAAGCATTGTGAACGATTTCGAAGCAACCGTATTTGCCGTTCATCCTGAACTTGCCGACATTAAGCGGCAACTTTACGATGCAGGAGCCTTATATGCGTCGATGAGCGGTTCTGGATCAGCGATTTTCGCACTCTTTCCTAGCGACATAATGCCTCAATTGAATGAATACTTAAAACACTTAGTTATAATCTTATGAAAAAAACATATCTCACCTTCGTAATTATTATTACATTCTTTTTTACCTCAATCTACACGGTACAGTCCCAGACTGTATACCAGTTACCTAATGCAGGTTTCGAGCAATGGGATGGTGGTAACGAATCGGAACCCACTCACTGGAATACTTTTGGAACCAGCGACGGCAGTTATGCATCACTCGCTTCATCGAATCATCACTACCGTCGTCCTGGTCACCGTACGGGCGGCAATGGGGACTACTACCTAACAATCTACACGAAATCGATTATTGGCGTCAAAGCCAATGGTAACATGACAACGGGGCGCATTCATGCAGGATCCACATCGGCCTCAAGCAGCAGCAATTACAATTATACTCAGCGCAGCAACAGCGACCATTGCCAGCCATTTACAGCCACCCCCGACTCAATGTACGTCTGGGTGAGCTTCTATGCCGGAAGCAGTGGCTCTGTGGCTCAGATTTCAGCAATAATACATGGTGATAACGACTTCAAATCTCCTAACAACGAAGACCAGACTGAGTTATATACCGGACGTGCGGTAGCACAGACCTCTCGTACTACCACATCAGCATCGCAGATGAACTGGCAACAAGTGAAAGTGCCGTTTGTATATGATGGAACCGCACAGCCAGCCTACATTCTGGTTAGTCTGACAACCAACAAGACTGCCGGAGCTGGCGACAAAAACGATTCGCTGTCGATTGACGATATTGAATTCATATACAGTGCATGGTTGACCGATATCAGCATAGACGGAACAACTGTCGACGGTTTCGAAAAGGGACGGTTTAACTACACGATACATGTTGACGATATAGCAGACTTTGGTGTTGACAACATCAGCTACACAAGTGAAGTGGAGGATGTCAACGTGGAAAGAAGCATCACAGAAATTGATGATACAACCATCATTATATCATTGAGCGTCACTGCTGAAGACGAAGTGACACAAAAAACATACAACATAACTGCAACCAGCGGTATGCCCGGGCAAACTGCCGCAATAAAAGACATTGATTCTCAAAAAGTTCTTTTATTTCCCAACCCTGCCAAAGAGCATATAACTGTCAACTGCGACGGGCTACTGGAACTTACCAACATGAGAGGACTTACTGTCTTGCACCGTAGGTGCAACAGCGGAGACATTGTTGACATCAGCAACCTTCCTCACGGTGTCTACACTGCCTCTATCGCTGGTCATATCATACGAATAGTCCATTGAATACAAAAAAGATAATAATAATAAGTAAAATAATAAATTCTTAATTCTGAAAAAAATGTATTCCATTGGCATTGACATTGGCGGCACCAACACAGATATGGGTTTGGTCCGCAACGACGGTGCAATCATAGCCCGCAGCAACATCCCGACAAATGTATACACCGAACTGCAGCCTTATGTTCACGACATTATGCTTTGCATCGAAAAACTGATGAAAGATAACGGTGTCGAACAAATTGCAGGTATCGGTATCGGTGCACCAAATGGGAACTTCTACACCGGATGCGTTGATAATGCTCCTAACCTGACAATAAAGGGCGTACTTAATTTCGAGAAAGAAATGCATAAGTATATGGATGTTCCAGTGGTGCTTAGCAATGACGCCAATGCTGCTGCATACGGCGAGATGATTTATGGTGGTGCTAAAGACTTGGACAATTTCATTATGTTCACCCTTGGTACGGGAGTCGGAAGCGGTATTATCATCGACAGTAAACTGGTTCACGGAAGTACCGGCGGAGCCGGTGAACTGGGTCATAACATCCTAATTCCCAATGGACGCCAATGCAGTTGCGGACGAAAAGGCTGTCTGGAAACTTACACTTCGGCACGCGGTATTGTCCAGACCTACTGCGAACTGAAAGGCATTCCCGTATCCGACAATATCGACAGCAAGATGATTGGAGACCTCGCCAACAATGGCGACCCTATTGCACTTAAAACATGGGAAACCGTAGCAGACCAACTGGGACTGGCAATGGCCAATAGCGTAACATTCTCTGCACCACAAGCTATCTTCCTGATGGGAGGACCAACCAAAGTAGGTGAACCGCTGATGAAACCGCTGCAAAAAGCTTTTGACCGCTATCTGCTCAACATCTACGCAGGCAGCTGCCAGATACGCATGTCTCAGCTGAAAGCCAACGAGGTAGCCATCCTCGGTGCCGCTGCCCTTATCAAAATGAAGGAACGATAACAAATACAAAATGAAATTCACACGCTTTATTCCTCTGGCATTAACAGCCTTGTTAGCCATACAGTCATGTCAACATTCACTGACATCATACGTCAATCCTATTATTGGAACTGGCGGACATGGACACACTTTCCCGGGAGCCATCTTGCCTTTTGGAATGGTGCAGGTTAGTCCCGATACTCGACTCGACGGATGGGATGGCTGTAGTGGCTATCACTATAGCGACGACACCATATACGGTTTCAGCCACACTCACTTGAGCGGTACCGGTTGCAGTGACTACGGCGATCTGCTGATAATGCCTTTCACCGAAGAAAGCAATGGTACTGTACCCGATACTCTCGACTACGCCTACTACAAGTCTGCCTTCAGCCACCGAAATGAGAAAGCCGAACCAGGCTACTATAGTGTGATGTTGGATCGCAACCGCATAATGGCCGAACTAACAGTTCACAACCGCAATGCTCTGCACAAGTATACTTTCCCTAATGCAGGACGAAAAGGGATGGTTATCGACCTCAAACACCGCGACGTAGTCATCAATTCTCGTCTGGTCTGCATTGACGGCAAGACAATCAGCGGACACCGCACCTCCGCCGCCTGGAATCCAGAGCAGCACTTCTATTTCGCAATTGAAGCCAACTGCGACATTGAAGAGGTTGTCTTCTACAAAGACGGTCTACGTGTTGACAGCATCGATTCTATTAGCGGTGAAGACATTAAAGCCATTATACTCTTTCCTGAAAACGATAAAGATATAACCATTACTGTAGGCATATCAGCCGTTGACGAAGTGGGTGCCTTATACAATTTGCATCAAAGCGTAGGTGTCACTTTCAAGCAAGCCCGAAAAGAAGCCCACACCGTCTGGGAGCAGGCATTAAGCAAGATTGAAGTGGAGGGCGGCAAGCGAGACGACCGCATCAATTTCTACACTGCACTATACCACTGCATGACATCGCCTTACCTCTATAGCGATGCCGACGGCAGATATCTGGCAATGAAAGACAAAGACAGCAGCAACTATACCATACAGAAAACCGAAGGTCGTGACCAGTACACCGTCTTCTCGGTATGGGACACATATAGAGCCTTACACCCATTGCTGAATATTATTGAACCTCAGCGGAGTCGCGATTTTGTCCTGACAATGCTGGATCACTACAAGCACAGTGGAGAATTGACGATGTGGGAACTTGCTAGTAATGAAACTCACTGTATGATAGGCTATCACGCTGTGTCAGTCATTCTCGACGCCTACCGCACCGGGTTACTCGACGACCTTGACGAAGAGACCCTGCAGGAACTATTCGAGGCTATGGTTGCTACCAGCAACCTGCCAATGCTGGGTCGTAGCGAATACGCCCGAGACGGTTTTCTCAGCAGCGAATACGAGAACGAGTCGGTCAGCAAAACCCTCGAATACGCGTACGATGATTGGTGCATTGCTCAAATGGCAACCATCGTAATGGACAAGATACGGCAGACCCAACCCGACATGAACCTTAATTATTGGAACTGGACTAAAGACGATTACCTGCATCGCAGCCAGTCGTGGAAAAACCTTGTCGACGAGAACGGCTTTATGCACGCACGCCGCAATGGAGGATTCGTCACTCCCTTCGATCCCACCGAGGTTAACAACCACTACACCGAGGCCAACAGTTGGCAATATTCCAGTTATGTGCCTCACGATGTAGAAGGATGGATAACGCAACTGGGAGGCGAGACAGCTGCCGAGAAGTTCCTCGACAGCCTCTTCTACGGTAGCTCGGCAATGACAGGACGCGACCAGAGCGACATCACAGGCCTCATCGGACAGTATGCACACGGCAACGAACCGTCACACCACGCAGCCTACCTTTACGCTTATCTCGGCAAGCATTACAAGACCGCCGAGCTGGTGCGACGCATCTGCAAAACGCTCTACTACAATAGTCCTGACGGACTATGCGGCAATGAGGACTGTGGACAGATGAGTGCTTGGTTTGTTATGAGTGCTCTCGGTTTCTATCCAGTCTGTCCCGGTAGCGGTCAGTATGTAGTCGGCTCACCGCTCTTCGACAAAGCCACTATCCACCTCAATAACGGCAATGACATCATTATCAACGCTAAAGGGCAGAATCCCAGCAACTGCTATGTCCGCTCGCTGCACCTCGATGGAGCGCCCTATGACAAGGCCTTCATCACCTTCGACCAGCTGCGGAAGGGCTGCACGCTCGACTTCGAAATGGGCAAACCCAACAAAGAGTGGGGCTCATCCATAAAGGCTCGTCCGCATAGCCTGCACCTTGAAGGGCTGACGACTATTACCGCCGCACCAGTATTCAACACCTGGCAACAAAGCTTCGATAGCACAGCGACGGTGGAAATCTGCCTTCCGCACCATGACACCGCGGAGGGGAATGACAGCGTCTTCTACACCCTCGATGGCAGCGTGCCGACACGTGCATCCATCCCCTACTACCATCCCTTTACCGTCAGTGCCGATGCCGTCATCAAGGCTGTTGCCTATTCTCAAAAAAGCGGCTACAGTGCAGTGGTGACACACCGTCTCACACGAATGGTCAGAGACCGCAAGCTTACCTACCTGACACAGCCCTCCCCACAATACTATGAGAATGGCGAGGCGGGCCTCATCGACCGTTTGCACGGTACCGAAAACTACCGCATCGGTGGCTGGCAAGGTTGGCAAGGTGACTGCAAGGTGGTTGTGGACCTGCTGTATGAGCGCAGCGTCAGCACCGTCGGCATCGAATGCCTCGAGAATATGCGCTCCTGGATATTCTTTCCTTCGTGCATTGAGGTCGAAACGTCGGTTGACAACACCAGATGGCAAGCTTTCGGCAGCATCGACAATCGCGCCTTCCCAGCCACGCTCGAGCGCCAAGAAATGAGCACCGTACACAACTTTACCGTCAGCAACGGTCCCGTCACGGCACGCTATGTACGCATCCACGCCCACAACTACGGCAATCTGCCACAGTGGCACGTAAGCGCGGGCCAACAGGCGTGGATATTTGTTGACGAAGTGGAAGTTAACTGATAAAAACAGACGACGTGAAAGAAACAATCAACAATCTGAAGCGGGTTCATGTTTTTATAGGAGTCGCTGTGCTTATGGCTTTAGCAGCGTGCAATTCCAAGTCGTGTCGATGCTATCTGCTTACACGTTGGGGGAATGTGGTAGTTGAAGAGACATATATTGACCAAAACACAGCCTGTGCAGAACTAGGCTATAGCACGATGAACGCATACGATTCGAGCTACCGTTACTGCACTGATATCGACACTCCGCCGATAGACACGATGGACATAGTTCGTCGGTTTTGGGGTAAATAAAATAACATTAATAACTATGAAACGAAAAATATTGTCATTGTCTGCTATGGTTTTGATTACATTCATGGCTACCTCGTGCGACACAAAATCATGCAAATGCTACTATTACGACGGCACAAATCCCGCCTACATGGAAACAGAATATGTAAGCGAAGGTACCGCCTGTTCAACTCTTGACTATCAACGCGGAAACCAATACCGCACGTGTCTTGAAATGAGCGAAGCTGATATTGATCCGGGCAGTATCGGAAGAGAATATAAATAAGTATTCTACAAGTAAATAATGACACCGTTGACATCAGGATACCCCATAGCGGCAATGGCGTCAACATATTGTCCGACCTGTTTTTGGTATTGGGCATGAGTTTTTTCGTTATATGTGCCTGTCTTGAAATCAACAACCCAGGTGTGATCATCAGCAAAGACAATCCTGTCGGGGCGACGTACCTCGCCATTTAGTGCTATAGAGGCCTCACAGAGCACGCGGTTGCCTGGTACGAAGAATTTGCGATTTTCTTCTTTCTCCATCATCGAGAGTATACGTGCCGTAATGTCGTTTTTTGCCGATTCTCCCATTTTGTGTTGATGAGAATAATTGTCTATAACGTTCTTCACATCATCAGACGTAATGATATGCGACAAAAGGTCGTGCATAAGGATTCCATAGCGTCGGCTGTCATAATCTAAAACAGACAGAAGGGTTTCGTTCCGTGCAGCAATACCTATACGATCTTCCCATCTTGGAAAGACAACATCAGATAACGAGACTGTAGATGAGTGTGGCGACGACTTAGACGACTTGTTGAAAAAATTTTCTCCAACAGTGAACCTCTTGCCGTCGCCTACAACATGTTTATCCGAAGTCACAAACTCATGTAAAACAGAAATATTATCATTGGATTTGGATTTCACCTTGTCTTCACACAGTACAATCAGTTTTTCCTCTGCTCTTGTCATAGCTACATAGAGAAGGTTGACGCGATCCATCTCGCACATTCGTTCCTCCTCCTGAAATTCTGCATTGAAGAGCGTATTCGAATCTTTTTTCGCGTTGACGTAGGCCACCGGAATACCCATATCGGCATCATTAGGCAAGTCAACCCACATTTGTTGAGCATGAATACCAGGTTTGGGCATCACATAAATCACAATTTTCTGTTCCAAGCCTTTAGCCTTATGTATTGTCATTAGGTTGACTGCATCCATGTCTCCTACAGTCGAACTGCTTTCTGAGTTGATTTTATCTTCGAAAAATGCAACGAAATCGCAGATATCTGAGCGATGGTTTTTGGTATAAGATAATACAGAATCAAGAAAAGTAGCGACAAACGAGGATTCATGACCATTAAGATGGAAACTGCGCAAAATTTCTTCACAACAGTCATACAACGAGAGTGATTGAAGATAGTGCAGATTTATCATTATTCCATAACTATTCAGAACCGATTCGAGGTCAAAGTGCAACTCGTGCAACTGCCAGAGGAGGTCAGACAATTCATAATTAGGCAAACACTGGAGTTCTGATGCAAAACGTAACACTTGAAGGGCTGCAACGCGGTCATCTGTATGGGACAAGTATTTGAGCAACGAGAAGAGCAGCTTTACCGTCACACTGTTGGAGATAATGAACGATTCGGAAGAAACCAATGGTATTGGGCGCTCGATGCTGGCGGCAACAAGGTAGTCTGAAACTTTTACCAGCGTTTTGTTTTCTCTTGCCAACACCAGTATATCACCGTAACAGTATCCTAAATCGTCTACCTGATGACGAATAGTATCATAAACCGCTTGGTAAAGTCGCTCCGATTCAAGGAATTCTACATCTACGTAGCCTCCCTCTTTTTTGGAGGTCTGTGAGACTGCCGCCCTGCTTTCCAATCCGTCGCCCAAATACAATTGTGTCAATTCATTGTTGTTCGGAAAATAGTTTCTGACAACCCATTCGAAAAACCTGTTGTTGAATTCCACTATGTTCTGCAATGAACGATAATTAGTATCAAGTACATCGATGTGTGCATTGTATTGCAATGTGTTGCCGTGTATCGTTGAATCGACTTGAGGCAGACGGATGAATTGCCTTACGTCACCCTGACGGAATCGGTAGATGGCCTGCTTGCCATCGCCCACTACAAGGCTCTGTGTTCCAGGCACCGCAGTATCGTCTGTAAAGCAATGCGACATCGCTTCGTCAAGCAGTGGCAAGAAATTGTGCCACTGCAAACGACTGGTGTCTTGAAATTCATCAATAAGGTAGTTATAGTAATGACTGCCTATTCGTTCATAAATAAAAGGCGTTGGTTGATCCGCTATCTCTTTTGCAATACGTTTGTTGAACTCGGAAATATGGACGGTGTCGTTATCTTTATAATATATATCCTTGATTTGGCGTATCTTATTAAGCAACGCCAAAGTATAAAGTCGTGGTTGTATAAGTTGACGTGTATTATAGATTTTTCCGTCTGTTTCAACGATTGTACAGATACTTTTATAGCATTGTGTCAGTTCCGGTGTGGCTGTTTCTATTGCTCTACGCAGATGCTGAGGGGTAGACTTGCCATACAACACTCCCTCGTCGAAGGACTTACTTACCCGACCTCCTATTTTTATCCCATCAATATCGCCTTCCGATATCTTTTCAAACCAAGCATAAATACCCGACTCCTTATATGGAAAGTCGTTCATTGTGAGTCCGTGTCGTTTACATATTTCCAAGGCCTCATCAGCCACATCCGCGAGTCTCTTTTCATAGATTTTATTCTCTTTCTGCCAGCGTCTATGCAGTTTTAGAAAACTGTCGAAATCCATGTCTTTCAGTTTATCAAGATAGCGAGGGGCCTCTTCGCTGAATATTTTTCCGGCCAATTCGACAATCTGACCTTCAATCTGATAACCGAGTCCTTCTTCCATTCGGTTTTCTATAAAGGAACAAAGTACTTTAGTGAGCGACACGTTATCATCTCCCCCCGCATATGAAAGGAGTTCATCTACAGAGTATTGAAGAATTTCTTTATTATCAATCAACACATTGAAGTTTAGCGGCAGGTGAAGGTCATGAGCGAATGTCCGCACCAGACGATGCACAAAACTGTCTATGGTAGCTACTGCAAAGTCTGAGTAATGATGCATAATTGCGGAAAATAGGACCGAACAGCGTTGCACCGTTTCATCATGACTGATATTCAAATGTTTCGACATCTCATCGACTAACTGATTACATGCAGTGTCGCGTGAGACGATTCTGGCAAGTTGTGACATGATGCGTTGTTTCATGCCGTTTGCAGCCTTGTTGGTAAAAGTAACGGCAAGTATATGCCCGAAACGGTGTTCTAATTGTGTTGGTGACGATATAGCAATCTCTATATACTGACGGACAAGCGCATATGTCTTACCTGAACCGGCAGAAGCACGACAAATAATGAATCGAGACATATTCTGAGGAGTGGGTTATGGGATTAGTTTGAAAAAATAAAGAGTTAGTCTTTAATTACCAAGATACAATTACTCACGCCTCGTTCACCTTTGAAATCGTAGTGTCCATTGTCTGAGGGATGATTAACAACTCCGTTGTGAGGATAGTCTGCAACGTACATTGTCGTTGAGCCGCCACCGTCAAGGTTGAGTGCATAACGGCAACCGAGATAACGCAAGAGGGTTGCGAAATCAGTTAGCGACATGCCTGCCGATTCTTTGGTGCGCCCGTCAACTGTGACAAGCAATATCGTTTCGTCGTCTCTAATTCCGATGGCTGTCCTGTTGTGTCGTTCTGTTACGAAGGTTTTGTCATTACGCATGGGCAGGGACTGTCCTTCCCACACAAGCATGGGACCTGCCGTCATCACGTCGTTGAAAGGTATATTACGTTCAGCCATACGGGTACTGTCGGGAATGACAAAGATAGGTTTCCCTTGCTGTAATGCGAGCGTTCCGTACTGGTAATATTTTCTATGGACTGAATCTGTCTTTTGCGGAGTATTGATACCTAGTTCTTTACCATCAATACGCAGATAGCAGATGGGATAATGATGGGCCATATCGAAAAAGGAGCCATTGACAGCAGCGGCAGCCTTGTGTTTTAAAGCCTGTAGTGAGGTTGGTGTTCTGGTTGTCTCATAGCTGAATTCCAAATGATAAGGTGAAGCATAGGGTATCTCGATGACACTTACATACTGATTAGAACCGAGACAGTCATTGTGTGCAAAATGATGACGGTGAAGGACAAGACCGTCGATGGTATCACGTTGCCAGGCGGTCTCCACTACTATAGTTGAGTCACTTTTCTGGAGCGTTTGTCCGTTGAGCGATATCGTTAGAGAGCTAGCGAGAAAAAAAAGTATAGTTTTAAATATCTGAGACTTATGCGAAGTGAGATGTGATTTGTGGTTCTTGTTTTGTGAAGTGTAATTTGTAACTTGTGTCATATCGATAGTATCTTGGCATATTTTCACGATTTGTTGCCAATCGTGACTTGACATACATTTAAAGTTTTGTTTAGAATTGCATCTACAACGGGAGCGTGGACATTTTTCGGTTCCCATACGACTACAGGGGTGACACGACAAGTGGTCTGCTACGAAATCTTGATGAGGTGCACGATATGAGGAAAAACCGAAGGATGGGTTAGTGGCACCCCACACGGTAATGGCCGGCCGTTGGAAAGCTGCTGCCAAATGCAGAGTGAGCGAATCTGGCGTGACTACGATGGCGGCATTTTTAACGATGGCGGCAAGTTCTGTCAATGTGGTTTTGCCACATAGGTTAATGATTCTTGATGAGCAATCGTCGAGTGTGTCTGTATAATGGATGTCGGCTGTTTCGATACGGTTGTTGTCGCTATTGTCCCCCACCAGCACTATGGATCGTTGCAGGTTGTTGCACAAAAAGCTGATTTTTTCGATTGGTATCCTTTTTGTAGCATGCTGAGCACCACAAGCAAGAACAATATAACGAGTATGACCTGTCAGCTCTGCCACTCGGGACTGTAAATCGGGATTATCCGGGAGGAAGCAATCCAAACCGCGACCATCATCAGTTATATTAAGTGGTTGCAGTGCATCTAAGTAGCGGTCAACCGTATGGCGACCGGACATCATATTTTTCTTGGTAAGTATGAAAAGGAATTTATGAATATTTTCTTTACGATATACGCTACAGGGCAGGTGGAGGGCTCGGCGGACCCGACGGCTTCGATGATTATTATGCAAATCAACAATATAATCGTAATGTTCTGATTTTAGACATTCAATAGTTGACACCAAAGCAGCAGCTTGCTGATGAGAATCAATGGCTGAGGGAATTGCAATAAGTTTATCGACATAAGGGTTGTTGCGAACCAGGTCGGCATTTGTCTGCTTTGTCAGGAAATGGACTTGAACACCACTGAGTTGTTGTTTCAGACAGCGGATAACGGGCGAGGTCAACAAAACATCGCCGGCAGAACTGAAACGGATGAGGAGGATTTTCATTAATGACACGTTTACTTTTTGTTAAACAAGTCCTTGAAATTGTCGAAATCACGTGTATACTTCAGTCCGACACCCTGCTTGTATGGCAAGTCTGAGCGTGTATAGTCATTGGTGTTGCTGCGATTGAAGACGAAAAGGTGGAGACGAGGGTTGATTTTGTAACCGACAAGCATATCGCCGGTCATATTGTTGTTAGTTGATACATCGCTGATTTCACGAGCTTCACCACCAAATCCGACGGTTGTCTCAAAATAGAACTTATTCCATTCTTTGCTTATGTCGAGTGCGTACTGCTCTGTTGTAAGGGCGTTCCCTGCCTTGTATTCAAAATTGAGGTCGACAAACTGGACCATTCCACTGACGAGGCTGCCTAGACTGTTGGCAACGATTCCGTAGCCCTCTCCTGCCACGGACGTAGACTCTTCCAGCGTACTTGTTGACGAATTATAGAAACGGTTGAACAGCAGCAATGAAATGGTTTGATTAAGCATGTCTCGCTCATTTGTGCGATCAATATAGGCGAAAACCTCCTCCTGAACGCTTTGGTCTGCATTGGGAAGCCGGATGTCAAATCCGATGCTGGGGTTATCAATAGAACCGCTGAGTTGAATAACATTCTCTACATTTATCTGTTTTTGGTTTTCGTTGGCAGCAAGCGAGCCTGTCAGAGTGACCATGTTGACTCGTTGTGAATATACTGCTTTGATATCGAAGAGGGCATCATTGATTTCACCCGGGAAGGTAATGGTGCTACCCTCATCAATACTAAAATCCCAGGAACGCAACCCCAAAATGTTAAGCATGGTACTGCCACTATTAAGTTCGTAATCGCCGCGCAAAGTGAACGGCATATCGGTCGATAGCTGCATCTGTAAATCGCCCTGTCCTCGTGCCTTCACATCGACATCTATCGACGTCGTATTCATAGGTATGAACAATTGCAAATCGGGCGTTCCTTCAATATTGATAGTCAACTGGTATTTGCCGCTGGTTTCACTTGACAAGGACGTCAGCGATAGTGGCTGATCCATGACGATATTGTCATTCAGCTCTAACGGAAGTTCATAATCCTGTCCTACAAAGTAAATATAATCGGCAGTCTTGACATTCTTCTGATTGCTGATAGGAATATTCAGTTCACTCCCCTGCAAAGTACGAGCATCAATCTGAATATCAATATCATCGAGCTTCCCGGAGACTTTTCCCTGAAGCGAGGCAATAATTGTTCCATAATAGCTTTGTGCCTGTCGCGAAGTGGTGTTCATACATAGGAAGTGATTGCTTTGGGTTTTTAGGTCAATCTCAATATCGTCAAGGCTATTAAGAATAATTTTCCCATCTGTTACAGCTTCGCCGCCTTTTTGATCTCGAATAATAAAGTTATCAAGTGTTACTTCATTATTATTAACATAAACGGTGTCGGAGAAGGAGTAGTTGACATTCAGGAAGTCTACCAACATGTAGGCACTGTCAATAAAGACGAAACCCTGTAGTAATGGTTGTCCGACAGTTCCATGAATCGAGAGGTCGGCACTGACGGCACCGTCGATATGCGAAGAGAAAGATCCTATAAAGGGCTGCAGCACTTTAAGAGCAACATCGTCTAAGGTAGCATCAAAATCCAGTTCGGGATCTTCATCTCCCAACGAGACATAGCCAGCCAATTGAAGTGTGTTTTCTGTGTTGAGGTAGATGTTAAGTTGGTTCATTTCTGCATTCCACGTGGAACGGAGACGGGCATCACCCAACTCTTCTCCGTTAAAGGCCAAAGCGTTCACCAAAAGGTTGGCATTGAGATAGGGTACTTCGTTCAGACCTCCGACATTTACACTGCCGTTGGCAATGCCCGTTAGCGTCATCCCTTTCGAAGATAGTAGTGGGTCTATGATATTTAGGTCGAAGTCGGTGGCGCGTATCTCGATTTCATCATCGTTTCGTCCTTGTCGGATAGCATTGAAGGTAAGATTCTGATTATTGCTTTCCAATATCAAATGGGCTTCTCTGAATATACCATCGGGCAGCATGGCACTACCGTTGAGTTGCCACTGGTGTCCGCCAAGTTCAAGTGAGGATGGGTCAACCACTGCACGTATCACCGAACGGCTATCGACAATATCATCCACTAAGCGGGCTCTCAAATCACCGCCGCCAATTGCAACATCGCTATTTTCCCATTGGAGGCGAATCGATGCATCGCGTGAGGAACTCTCGACGCTAAGATCGGAATAGTCTGACAGGACAATGCTGCCGGTTTTCACTTCGTCGGTGGTGACACGCAGACGGTAACTGTCGCCTATAGACTCTCCGCTGGCACCGACATTATAAAGACGCATATTGCCCCAACCTAATGAGTCTGACCGTATCAAGGGTTTGAAACTCTCAGTGAAATTATAATTGGTTTGAAGAGTAGTCCCACGTGCAACTGTAAGTTGAGGCAGGAAAGTCTGCAACACTCCTGTAGAGTCGTTCCACTCCATATCTAATTCAAACAGGGCACCGGCAATCCTATCGTAGTCATGTGTTTGTTTTTGTTGATTGCTGTTTGTCACCGGTATTTGTGGTATATAATCGTCGGCAAATTTATGCCACATCAGTCCAAAGCCATCCAACTCGAAATAACCGCGCATCTGAGCAGTCATTATATCGCTGTTGAGTGTCACATTGCGCCATTTATTGTGTTCTCTTGCAGTAATATCGGCTTTTTTCAGCTTGTAGACTTTGTTTGTTGTATTCAGATGTAAGTTCTCGAGTGTGACACGGGCATAGTTTCTGGTTTCGCTCGTAGTGATGTAACGGCCTGATACATCAAATGAAATGACAGCCTCGTGGTCGGAAGTGTCGTTCCATAGCTTCAGTCGTTTCAAGTCAAGATGCTTTGTATGTAACTCGGCGCGATAAGAAGGGCCTACACCTCGCCAAGCGAGAGTAGCCTGTGCTGAAAGTGCAACTGAAGGATCATCGACTTCAAAATCTGCTTGTGCAGTAGAGTCAGCAACGGTGATGTTAATCTTCCCGCCATTTGCCAGATGCTGCCCACGTAGGACGAGGTGGTGCAGCCTGCCTTGAGCTGAGGCTTTCATGGTTTGGGGTTCTAGTCCGCGTCCGTCGAATACGATATCGAAAGCTCCCTTCGAAAGCCATTCGTTGGGGGCTAACTCACCTAAGGCAAAACCATCGGAGGAGAGATGTCCGGAATAGCGAACTTCATTATTGTTGAGTTTATTTTTGCCAAGATTGGCCACATTACAGTCTACATTCACATCTCCTTGGCGAGTCGTAACGTCGACTTTGGCGGCTAAATCATGGATGGTTCCGTTAAAGACTCCGGAGACGTCAGCATAATCCATTTTCTCAAATAGCCCCCCGAGTTGGGTCATAAAGTCGGCATTCAAACCGGAAGTCACCCAGTCGTCATAGGTGACATGCAAACGATGAATACTGCCGGAGATAATAGTAGTGTCAATATTGGGCAACCCGTAGAGATGGCCATCGAGGATGGCGTTGGTATTTTTCCCTATTGCCAGATGTAGATTGTCGGCATAGAAATCGCTCAGTGGACCGGAAAACCATCCCGATAGGGCACTTTTCACCTTCAGACCCCAAAGTACTGGAGCCCAATAGCCAGCATCACCCATACCGCCATAGCTGTTTTCGTTGAAGTAAATATTGAAATAAACGCTGTCGAGGAAATGTTTCATTGTATGCCAACTTCTATAGTCAAGCAGCACATCGCCTTCAAGATGTGAATTGTCTGTCTCGAGTAGCATATTTGTTGCACTGATTCCAGTTGGACCCACATATACATTCATCTGCATTTTCTTCACCTCTAATCCTGAACGTTCGCGGGTAGCAAAGTCGTCGATACGGCAGGTGACATAAGGCCCGCCGATAACGTCGACACGCACATTGCGGAAACGCCCGGTGATGTTGCTCCACTCCATGTGGGGAATATCGACACCGACACCTCCATAGGTGTGGTTTTTTCTCTCTTTCAAGTCTTGACGATAACAGACATTGTCAAATATCAAATCGTCGACTATGACAATAAACTGAGAATTGCTCTTTGTTTTTTTCTCTTTGCCGGAACGGAAATAATCGATAATAAATTTCAGGTTCAATCCGGTACTGTCCATCTTAAAATGGTAGTATGTATCTTTGAGCCGCAAGCGGCTCAAAGATAGACCTTGAGCATCGACAGGGAAATGTTTGAAACGCAATGCCACAGTGTGTGCTATGCATATAGTATCGTTTTCCGGATTTATAAGTTCGACATTACGAAGCGTAAGGTGATTAAATGGATTGCAGCCTATCGAACCTATCGACACTTTGCCGCCCATTTCTCGGGAAAAATAGTTACTCGCAAAACTGCCTGCCAACGACTGTACCATCGAATAGTTAAGCAAAGCCACAACTACCCATACAACCAGAAAAACAGTTGTGAAAACACGCCGTATTATCTTCCAAAAAACTTTGATAGACTTAGACTTTATAATGTATTATAACTAATAATTATATTTTTTATTATAGTATCTGAAAAAATTTGTGTACTTTTGCAAACGATTTTACTACTAATCTTATCAATTTTCAGTTCTCGATGTCTTATATCCTCGCCATAGAATCATCCTGCGACGACACCTCAGCTGCTGTTCTGCATAACAACACTCTGCTTTCTAACATCATAGCATCACAAAAGATTCACGAGCAGTACGGCGGCGTGGTGCCGGAATTGGCATCGCGTGCACATCAGCAAAACATAGTACCCGTCGTCGATGCGGCCTTGCACGATTCGGGAATTGACAAAAGCCAACTGGATGCTGTCGCTTTTACACGAGGTCCGGGGTTGCTTGGATCTCTTCTTGTCGGAGTGTCGTTCGCCAAAAGCTTTGCTCAGGCTCTGCAAATCCCTCTCGTTGAGGTCAATCACCTGCAAGCTCATGTTCTTTCTCACTTTATTGTCGATAGACGCAACGCCGACACCGAAAGTGTAACTCCCTCTTTCCCGTTGCTATGTCTCCTCGTTTCTGGTGGTCACACTCAAATCATATTACTTCGTAGCCATTTCGATATGGAGGTGTTGGGACAAACCATCGACGATGCTGCCGGTGAAGCCATCGACAAGGCAGCGAAGATCATGGATCTCGGCTATCCTGGCGGCCCCGTTATCGATCGGCTGGCAAAAGAGGGCAATGCCGACTCGTTCCATTTCGCAACTCCCTCCATCAAAGGATACGACTATAGCTTTAGCGGCATAAAGACTTCATTCTTATATTACCTACGTGACCGCCTGGCTGAGGATTCTTCTTTCATTGAAAAACATAAGGCTGATCTGTGTGCGTCAATACAGAAATGTATTGTCGACTTCCTACTCAAGAAATTCGAAAGGGCGGCCATCGACTCTCACGTCAATCAGGTGGCTATTGCAGGAGGTGTATCGGCAAATACATACCTTCGCGAAAGCATCAAGCGGTTAGGACAAAAGCACAACTGGCAAGTATTCGTGCCGCCACTGTCTTTCTGTACCGATAACGCCGCTATGGTGGGCATTGCCGCATACTACAAATTTCTACGGGGCGACCTTGCCGACATTTCTCTCCCTCCCTACACTCGATAAACATAGAACACTAAATCATTGAGACCGTGCAACCTGGGCACTTATTGTTTACGAAAATAAAAAAAACTTCTCGAGTTTCTCTAATTTTTCTGGTTTCTTTGTTTGTCTTTAGCAACCACCATCCTAATTCCCTCCTTTTCAACACTCTCATGGCTCAAGACATTCACTTTTCACAGATAGACATCAACCCAGTACTCTATAATCCTGCCTACTCCGGATTCTTCGATGGCACGGGTAGATTTGGAATAAGTTATCGCAATCAGTGGGCATCGGTCAGCAAAGCTTTTTCAACGGTGGCTGCGACAGCGGAAGTGTCGCTCATGCGACGCCGCTACTACCGGGACGGTTTCAATATAGGGTTTCTGCTCTACACCGACCGTGCGGGCACTCTACACTACGGCACCAGCGCGGGCAATATCATACTTTCATACTATAAAGCCTTGGGAAGCAACAACAACACTTTTATCTCCGTTGCCGCCGAGGGAGGCATGGGACAGGCCGGGTTCAGCCTAGAGGAAATAGAGATGCGCGATCCCGACGACGACTTCGAATCTACCTCGACATCATTCCACACATTTGGTGCGGGGGTGGCATGGTTTTACCAACCTAACGACAGCTGGTACATGAAAGTGGGATTTTCGGGGCGCAACCTCAACCGGCCAAATATTTCTTACCTCGGATTGGACAACACATACATCGAACGCAAATTCACAGTCTATGCACGTGCCGAATTCAGACAAGGGGGCTTCGTGTCGGTGCTACCTCTTGCCGCATGCATGATTCAAGACAACAACCGCGAGATAATGATTGGCTGCGACGCAAAATGGTACCTCTCCGAATCTTCAAATAGCCAAATCAGCATCAGCGGAGGTCTTCACTATCGTTGGCTGGATGCTCTGCTGGCCGAATTCACGGTCGAATACCACGCTTTCCTATTCGCTCTCACCTATGACGCCAATATCTCTAAACTCACCCCTGCTTCCAAATCGATTGGTTCCCTGGAGATAAGTGTCGTCTATCGACTCATCAAGAATAAACATGTACACCGCAAGGCTATGCCCTGCCCTATAATATAATAGAACTATGAGAAATCCATCTAATCCAAAAATTCCAGCTTTTGTCGTTTTTCTTCTCATCTCGACTTTCATCTATGCCCAGACCGATATAGAACGGGGTGACGAAGCTTTCGGATATGGTTACTACAAGACCGCCATCGACTATTACAAGGCTGCATACAAGAAAAAAGCGGAAACAACCACAGCATACAAGATAGCTGAGTCGTGCCGGCTGGCAAACGACTACGGTCAGGCTATACGATACTACACTATTGTAAGCAATTCTCAAGGTGTTTTGCTATACCCCTACTGCGAATACTTCCTTGCATCTATGTATCGGAATAACGGTCAATCTGACTCTGCCCTTATCTACTATCAAAGTTTCCTTCGCACCAACAGCGACGAACAGCTGGAACAAAGGGCTCGACAAGAAATGCGCTCCTGTCAATGGGTACTTGACATCAAAAAGGATTCCTCGTCAGATAAATCCGTTTCTTACCAAGTTATTCACGAAGGACGCAATATCAACACTGAATATAGCGAGTCGGGGGCTGTGGCAATGGGGGATTCGCTACTCTTCTTCTCATCAATGCGAGAAATCTCAAAACCCGGTTCTAAAGATGCTATATACTCTGATCTTGTCCTTATGCAGATATTCCAAGCGAGTCTGAATGGTGACGAACCGGGCAAAGCGGCAGTTAATGACTGGGGACTCAACAGCAAGGACAAACACTCCGGCAACATAGCCTTCGATCCTTTGCATTCAACAATCTATTTCACACTATGTTCAACCGACGACTTTTCGAAAATTCCGTGCGACATTTACACCTCCACATTCAAACGTGGACGGTGGCAAAAGCCTCGCAAACTGGGCGGCAACATCAATATCGAAGGATATAGTGCTACACAACCCTCCGTGGGGTATTTGCCCGACAGTAGCGTGATTCTATATTTTGCTTCTGACCGCCCTGATGGTCTTGGCGGGTATGACATTTGGTACTCTATCATCAAAGAGGGACAAAACCCTTCCGAGCCCGTAAACCTCGGGATGCCCGTCAATAGTGCGGGCAACGAGATAACCCCCTTTTACGACAACGAAGCACAACGACTTTACTTTTCTTCTGACTGGCACCTCGGATTCGGAGGCTTCGATGTATTTGTTTCCGAAGGCATGCGCGACAGTTGGCAGCAACCCAAAAACCTAGGCGGCACTATCAACAGTTCGGCAAACGACATCTACTTCAATGTCAGCAACTCGCAGTCTGGATATCTGACCTCAAATCGACGTGGTTCGTTCTTTATCAGCGACAACACCTGCTGCAACGACATCTATCGTTGGACTATCAAAAAGGAGAAACAGCCGAGGCGACGTATTGTAGAGGAACTGCCAGTCACTCCGCAACAAAAGGCTGCTGTTCATCATATTCTTCCCATCAAACTCTATTTTCATAACGACGAACCCGATCCGAAATCCAAACTCGCCACTACAACCACCAACTATTTTCAGACATATAATCGGTATATGTTTATGCGCAATGACTACAAGCGCGCACATACACTTGCCAACGGCAACGTAGTTTACGATTCCATCTGCGATGCAATCGACTATTTTTTCGACTACGACGTACAATACAACTGCGAGCGCTTCGAACAGTTTCTGAACTTGCTGCTTGACGACCTCAAAGTCGGGCATCGGGTCAGCATGACTGTGGCAGGATATGCCAGTCCTATCCATACCAGCCAATACAACGAGCTTATATCAAAGCGTCGCATTGCCTCGATAGTCAACCAGATTATGGAATACAAGAAAGGCATTCTTACACACTACATGGGTACAGGAGGTGGATCATTGCAAATTAGAGAGGTCGCTTACGGCAGTAGTCAAGCTGCTGAAAGCGTCTCGGCCGATCCCCGCAAGAAGAACAAATCTGTATATAGTGTTGAAGCTGCCAAAGAAAGGCGTATTGAAATACTCGACTACCAATATCTTGAAGACGACAGCAGTCTTATCAGTTGTCTGCATCTTCCCTCCAGGGCTATGCATATAGGTACCTTCAAAAAAGGTGAATATGCCGACATACAGATTAAACTTGAGCATACAGCTCTCGTCGAGACCTCACTTGACTTCATAAGTGTAGGATCACCCGATGTAGCCGTTGTTGGCTATAGCAAGCTCACACCAGGGCGAGAGTTAACGATATATTTGCGAATGGACAATCGGCGATCCGAGGAGGTTGTATCGTCTTTTTTGCCCATTACTCTACGTGTTGCCGGCGAGCAGATAACACAGACAATGTTTGTCGAATACGCCATAGAATAAAGGTCTCAGGGCACATCTGCCCTAGACCTCTTATTTGCCCTCGAATTTCAGTTTCAAGGCTTGCAGTTGGTCTTTGCGACGTTTTTCTTCCACCAAACGACGCTGCACCTCCATCACCACCTGTTTGGTGGAGAGAGGAAAATCGGCCTTCATCATCCAGTCGTAATAGGCGGGTTCTTGCTGGAACACCTGTTCAAGCGTCTTGCCCTTGTGCTTGCCGAAATTGAACACTTCTCTGTGGCTTTTGTCGAAACCTATATGTCCCACCAAGTCGGCCCATTGGGCGTTCCCTGAGAAACGACTCAGGGCTTCAACATCGTTCACTACAGGAAATGTCATTTTACCGTCCTGGTCAACGTATGGTGTATTCTCATAGCGGTCCAGCTGTGACTTCAGCACTTCGTAAGTAGCTTTGGTATCGGCATCCGCACTGTGCGCATCATCCAAATTACGACCACAGTAAAACTTGTAGGCCGCCACAAGTGTTCGCGGCTCCATTCTGTGGAAAATATTCTGAACATCGACCAGCCGTCTCTCTTTCAATGAGAACTTGACTCCCGAACGTAGAAATTCCTCTACCAATAACGGCACGTCAAACTTGTTGGAATTGTATCCGGCCAAATCAGCGTCACCAATATAATCGGCAATTTCAAGTGCAAGTTCTCTGAAGGACGGCTCTTTCGCTACCATCGCGTCGGTAATGTGATGCACGGCTGTCGTTTCAGCAGGTATGTGCATAGTATTTCCATTGTCGTCAACAGGACGGACAAGATAGGTCAACACTGATTCGTTAGAGTCCGGCATGACCTTGAGCAGGCAAATCTGGACTATTCTGTCATGCCCCACCTGTACACCGGTGGTTTCAAGGTCGAAGAAAACAATAGGTTTGGATAGTTTTAGTTGCATGGTATTACTCTAAATATTGCGAGCCACTTTATGGATCTCTACCAGACGACACAACAGGTCTTCGGCGAGTTCCAGCGGCAACATATTGGCTCCATCGGATTTCGCATTTCGGGGGTCGGGATGGGTTTCCATGAAGATTCCATCAACGCAGTTTGCCACAGCTGCACGTCCTATGGTTTCTATCATTTCAGGATTGCCGCCACTGATACCGCTGGGCTGGTTGGGACGTTGCAGTGAGTGGGTTATGTCGACGACGACGGGTACGTTGTTTCTCTTCATAATGGGCACACTTCTGAAGTCAACTACGAGGTCCTGATAGCCGAATGTAGTACCGCGTTCGGTAAGGATTATATCGTTGCCTTTGTAGTAGTGTATTTTATCAACGGCATGAATCATAGCTTCTGGCGACAGGAACTGCCCTTTCTTCACATTGACGACTTTGCCGGTTTCAGCCGCCGCTGCAAGCAGCGAGGTCTGCCGACAAAGGAATGCGGGTATCTGCAATACATCGACAAATTGTGCTGCTGTCGCTGCCTCGGTTTCATTGTGTATGTCGGTCACTACGGGTACGGAGTAACGTTCGCGTATCTGTCTCAGTATTTCCAACCCTTCCCAATCGCCAATGCCGGTAAAGGAGTCGACTCTTGAACGATTGGCTTTACGGTAGGAGGCTTTAAAGGCAAAGGGGATATGGAGTTTGTCGGTTATTTCAACAAGACGTTCTGCTATTTCGAACGGCGATTTTTCATCTTCTATAACACAGGGGCCGGCAATAAGAAAGAAAGTGCCCGTATCGGTATGGTGCAGGAATGGCAGATTAGGATATAATGTATTATAACTCATAATGAACACAACAGAAATTGTGACTGGTAATAAGTCACCAGTCGCTAAATGGATTTTTCTTTCACAACGTAAATGCCGTTATGTTTTTTCAGGCCTCCAAGTCATCGAATTCCGATTCAAGGGCATTGTCTTCGGAGGGCGTCTCGGGAAAGCCATCCGATGCAATTCCGCTGTCGTAATCGTCGCGAGTGCGTCGTGAACCTCGCTGCAAGGAGATAATCAGCGCCCCTATCATGCGAGTCTGTTCCATAAGCAGTTCGCGCGAACGCTCGCTATCTTCGTCAGACAACAGACCCAACCCCCAAGCCACAGCGGTGTAGATAATACATTCACGAATGGCTGTCTTCGAGATTTTAAGATAGTGGTCGAACTGGCTTTTGTTGCGTGACGAACCTTCGGCAATGTTCAATGCTATGTCCATAGCCGAATTGCAGAACGAATGGCAGAGACTTTTCTCGCATTCTGTCCGTGGTTCACGCAACGAAGTGAGAAGCCACCTGTTGTAGTCTACAGCTTTGCCATAGATGCGCAGGTCTTCAAAGCGAAAGAAGCTCGGTACTTTTTCTTCCATAGTTGTTGAGTATTAAGTGGTTTTTATATCTCGGCAAAATATTTCATAAACTGTGTCCTGAAGAACATTGAAGCCTGTTCGTTGTTCTTCACGGCGAGTTTGCCGCGGAACTGTTCAATGCTGTTGAATCCCTTGTTTTTCATCCACTCTCTCAAGCCTTCGTTAAGATTACGCATCCACTCCACACCATTTCTGTAAAGACATGAAACGACTTGAACGGTACCTGCACCGGCTAGAAGCATTTTCACAACGTCGTCAGCGGTCTGGACTCCCGTTGATGCGGATATCTCGCAGCGCATTTTTTTTGAAAGAATTGCAACCCAACGAAGGGTATTATACATCTCTTCGTGAGACGACAACGATGAAGCATGTGAAAGTTGTAGTGTGTCTGTATCAATATCGACATTGAGGGCCTTGTTGAACATAGTAATTCCATTGATGCCCATCCAGGAGAGACGCTGCATAAAATTGGCCATGTCGGTGAAATTTTGACTGACCTTGATCGATACAGGTATTGAAACCGATTTTTTCAGAGTATTGACAATGTTGGAGAAGAGTCGGTCTACATCTTCGCACGTCAAAGCTGTTTCGTATGGGAGAATTGCCATGTTAAGCTCGAGCGCGTCACAACCGGCGTCCTGGAAACGTTTTGTATAGGTCATCCAGTTTTCAAACGAGTAGCAGTTGATGCTCCCTACTACGGGAATATGAAGACGCTTCTTCGCTTCTGAGACAAGATCGAAGTATTTGGACAGGGAGTCGTCGGCCACGTGAGAAGCTATGTATTCATAGCTCATCCCGTAACTGTCGACAGGAGCCATCATACTGAGATTGCGTTTTATATCATATATTATCTGTTCTTCGAACACCGATTTCAAGACCACGGCTCCGGCACCCTCCTCTTCCAGTTTCAGCAGGTTTTCTATGTTGCTGGTGATTCCGCAACTGCCGGCAATTATTGGACTCGGAATGTCCAAACCTAAATATTTTGTAGAGGTATCCATAGTTAAAAATTACTATAATTTGTAATTTGCAAAATTAAACATTTTTTTGACAAAAATAATTTATTTTGTGGATATTTTTTTCAAAACAAGCTTATCACGCTATAAACAAACACATTGCAATGATGTGTTTTTTTATTTTGCGATTTATCCAAACTTCATTTTAAAAATAATTTCTTCTCTTTGAAAAAAAATATCTAATTTTGCAAACTCAAATTTTGAAGAAAAAAGCAAAAAAAATATAAAAAATGGAAAAAAAAATTGAAGAGAAGACAACTGAAAACATCAGTTTTATTTCTAAGAGTGAACAGTTTATAGAGAAAAACCAGAAATGGATTATTGTCGGAGTCATTGCCATCATAGTAATTATTCTCGCTATCTTCGGCATCAAAAAATTCGTTTCCGACCCTCGTCAAGACAAAGCTAATGAAGCCCTTTTCTCAGCCGAACAATATCTTGCAATGGGCGACTTCAAGACTGCACTATACGGTGACAGCACCTCAAATGACCAATACGGCATCGGACTGATTGAAGTGGCCGACCGCTATGGCAGAACTAAGGCAGGGCAACGCGCCAAATATGAAGCCGGTATATGTTTCCTGAGACTTGGTCAGTACCAAGACGCATTGAAATATCTCGACAAATACAACGGCAAAGATCAACTGACCCCCGCCATTAACGAGATGATGAAAGGCGATGCCGAGGTTGAACAAGGCAACATTAACGCAGCTATCAAGCATTACAACAATGCCGCAAAAATGGACGACAATCCCATCACCGCTCCTTTTGCACTTTTCAAAGCCGGTCTTAGCTACTTAATCAATAACGACAAAGACAATGCAATAAAATGTTTCAACCAAGTGAAGGACAATTATCCGGAATCTAGTTTTTACACCGAAATGGACGGGTTTATTGCCTACGCTGAGAACATGTGATATTCAAACAATTGAAATTTGAGAGTTGAAATCTGCGCTCCACGGCACAATTTCAACTCTTTTTTATACCATCCATATTCAACCTTTAACTTTATAAATATGAGACGAGTTATTGACTTTGTTCTGATTTTCTTTTATCTTTCCCACTTTATCAGTTTTATTCACGCTCAACAATTCCCTTTTCAGGATACTTCGCTACCTGTCAAACAAAGGGTCGAAGACCTGATAGGGAGACTGACTCTCGACGAGAAGACTGCTTTCCTTGAACATCATAATCCTGCTGTCGAACGACTCGGCATCAAACCTTACAGCTGGTGGAACGAGGCCTTACACGGCATCGCACGCAACGGCATCGCGACGGTATATCCTATGCCCATTGCACTGGCTGCCACGTTCGACCCCGAGATGATAGAAGAGGTGTATAGCCATATTGCCGACGAGGGAGTGCGAAAATACCACGAATCGCAAGACTCGCGGAAATACGAAGACAACTGCGGCATCACTTTTTTCACACCTAATATCAACATCTTCCGCGACCCGCGCTGGGGACGCGGGATGGAGACTTTTGGCGAAGATCCATACCTCACGGCACAAATGGGGCTGGCTGCCATAAAGGGACTACAGGGCAAAGGAAATAACACAGGGACTCCCTATCTAATCTCCGCAGCATGTTTGAAACACTTGGCAGTACATAGCGGTCCCGAAGGGTTGCGCCACCAGTTTGACGCACATATCAGCAACCGCGACTTATGGACCACCTATCTGCCTGCATTTGAATATATCATCAAGCACAGTAATGTGCAACAGGTGATGTGCGCATACAACCGCCTGAACGGGGAACCCTGCTGCACCAACCACCACCTGCTTGTCGACATACTGCGCAACCGCTGGCACTATGACGGAATTCTCGTCACCGACTGTTGGGCCCTAAACGACTGCTGGGAACCTGACACTGTCATACCTCGTCACCGCACGCATGTCAGCGCGGCACAGGCTGCTGCCGCTGCCTTCGGTTCTGAAGTAGACCTTGAGTGCGGCTCGGGACTGGCGGCACTCAGAACAGCCATCGACAGCGGCTACATTAGCGAAACCAAAATCGATGAGCACCTGCACAGAGTGCTGCGAACACGTATGAGCATACGCTCCAATCACTCCTCTGAGTCTAACTACAGGTCAGTCAACATGCACTATAGTCCTAAAAACGTGGCAGCAAACACGTTGGTGCTCCTCAAGAATAATGGAATCCTGCCGTTGAACAATCCGAAAAGGATGAAACAGATAGCCGTCATTGGTCCAAATGCTGCCGACTCTGCGATGGCACTGGGCAACTACAATGGCGAGCCACCATATTGCACAACCATCGCCAATGCGTTTCGTTCTATTGCAAATATCTATTTCGACACAGGCTGCCATTTGGCCGACGACAATTACAAGCCCAGCCGCAAGTTCTGGAAGCAGCTTGAGAAAAGCGATATCGTCGTATTCTGCGGAGGCCTCTCCCCTGCCCTCGAAGGCGAAGAGCTACAGGTCAATATGCCGGGGTTTTACAAGGGCGACCGCACCGCCATCGAACTGCCGGCATCACAACGCGACCTTATCAAGGAAATCAAGTGTCGCACCGACAAACCCATCGTCCTCGTCCTCTGCACCGGCAGTGCCATCGGCCTTGAAGAGGTGGTGGAGGATGTTGACGCCATCGTAGTGGCCTGGTACGGCGGTCAAGATATGGGGACCGCCGTAGTCGACGCCATATATGGCTACAGCGACGGTTTCGGGCGACTGCCCGTGACCTTCTACCGTTCCACTCAACAGCTGCCAGCCTTTGACGACTACGATATGCGCGGCCGCACGTACCGCTATATGGAAGATGAACCACTCTACCCTTTCGGGTATGGACTGAGCTACGGACATTCCCATTACGACAGCGTCCGTTTCGACCGTGAAAGCATGAGGGTAAGCGGCGTGCTCACGCTAGACAGCGTTGACGGCAACATGAAAAGCAGCAACGAGGTTATACAAATCTACCTGAAAGGCGACGGCACCACCGCACCGCTCCGCCAACTGGTAGCGACCCAGCGAGAGAGGCTCGAGCTAAGCAAAACGGGTCGCGACCGCTGCCGTTTCGACATCGCTATAGATCCATTCTGGCTGCGTCGCTACAACGATATGACCGACGATATGGAGCTACCATCTGCGGGGACACCGTTAACACTGGAGATCCAGGATGGGCCGAGCATCCATTTTACGTGGTAAAGAGATGTTGCCGAAGAAAAAAAGAGCCGCAGTTTATGAGAGACTGCGGCTTTACTATTATGGTATACAATAGTTTCTCAGAAGTGGAATCCTATGCGAAGTGTGAACAGGCCGATACGACGCAACTGCGAGGGCTGAACGCTTGCATTGGGTTCGTAAACAGTTCCGGTAAGGTCGCTGACTGTTGAGGATTTGTACTTGATGGTATGTTTGCCGTAACCATTGTAATGAATACCAACACTGACATGCGAGCCGAGGAATGTACCACCACCCACTTGCCATGCAAAAGCACCAGAGGTTTTGTACTTCATTTTGGGCAGTCCCGATCCACCACCCTCTTTCGTGATCTTCAGGATGTCAACACCCAATCCGAATTCGACAAACGGTGTCAAGATGTCTGTGATTTGGTAGCGATAATTGACGCCTGCGAAAATGGGGATATTGATGTAGTTCGGTTTGCTACAATCGTTGAGAGTATAGTTGTCACGATGTTCGCTACTAATAGTATTCCATTGGAAATCAGCATGAATAAATGGAGACACTTCACCAACTCCGATATCAAAACGGTAGCTTACACGATAGCCCAAGCCCATACCGACGATAGCATCTGAACCCATAAAATCCTGTGTCATTGGCACTAAGAGGTTGTCGGAAGCAAAATCGGACAAAGGAAGATTCCCATTCAGATAAAACGACTGTTCGAGGTGCGTAAGTTGAGCGTTGGCACCAAAACCTGCAAAAACAAAAGCGGCAAGCAGGCATAAACTTTTGATTGTATTTTTCTTAAACATAACTTGATATTTTAATTCCAATCGCAAAGATAAAACTTTTTTTCTTAAAAACTCTTTTTTTTATTTTTTTATCATAATAATATTAAACTTATGTAATTTTGCAAAAAATCAAAAAGTCTCAATTAAAACAATAAAACATTGAAAACAATACGCATATCCTTTGCATTGCTCTTACTGGCAGCGATGTTTTTATGTAAGAGTCTTAACGCACAAGTGGTTTTCTCGCCTGTTTTCTCTCAGATACGTCTTGAGGCTCGCGGCGACTTTGACTACGAACACATCAACAATAACGACTCTTTGTCAAATCCTTATGGCTTTCACGGCAAGTATTTCAACTTCATTGTCGGTGGCGATCTCAACGACAAGTTCAGTTATTTCTTCCGCCAACGTATCATTGCCCAGCCGGGGCATGTATCGCTGTTTGACAATACAGATTTTCTCTACCTGACATATCACCCTAACAAGAACTGGATGTTCCGTCTCGGAAAAGATGCTCTTGCCGTAGGCGGTTTTGAGTATGACGCGGCCCCTATCGACGTACTCTTCAGCACTAACTATTGGAATAATTTCTACTGTTTCCAGCTCGGTGCAGCCGCTGCATACAAAAGTGCTGACGGCAACCACATGTTTCTGGCTCAATTGGCAAATTCACCATACGTGTATTACGGTGCTAATCTTGGTACTGGACTTGGGAAGGAGTGGCGCAGCGGACTGTTGGCCTACAGTCTTTTCTGGTCGGGCAAATGGGGTCATCTCAACACGCTATACTCGGTCAATATGTTTGAACGCCCCGATCATGGATACTTGAACTACATAGCCCTCGGACACAAACTTATCTACAACCGATGGGATTTGTACATTGACCTCATCCACCACGCTCTTGCCACTGACGACTGGGGTAAAAACTATGCTACCGTCATCTGTTTCAACTTTCACCTTACCAACGACTTGAACCTCTATGGCAAATGTTCCTACGAGCAGAACCTTTCTGACGAGGATTTCAACAATAACAACGCTTATGGACTTGACTGCCTTATTGCCACAGGCAACCGTTTTGCAAAATACGGAATCGGCTTCGAATACAATCCTTCTTTCTGCAAAGATGTGCGACTTCATGGAGTTCTCTCTTACTGCCAGAACAGCATCGAAAACGCTGCAGGAATCGAAACCAGTCACACGAATACTCTTTCGGTGAATGTCGGTATCACGTGGCACATGAATATCCACCGCATGTTCCTTGAACGTGGTCTCTAACAAGCTGTTCTCTTTTCTTTAAGTTATAGTATTCAATATTTCATATTATGGACGAAAACAACAATAAACGTCACAATCTCCTATCGGTACTCAATCCGTTCGAGGTTTTCCGCCACCACGAAACGGTTGAAAAACATAAAGACGGCGACAAGCCTCAAAAAAACAAGCGTTTAAAATTCACAACTCTTCGCAGTTTCGAGGCTCTAATTTTTCTGGTCATTTTCTTTGCTTTCTTCGGACTGCTGGCCTACAAGATGACATTGCCAAATATGCTTAACACCTTTATGCAGACAGCATATCATCTGCTTCTTGAAACGGTGTTCTACATTATGGCTATCTGTGTTCTCATGGGAGCTATCAGTAAACTCTTCACTGAGTTTGGGGTGGTGCGACTAATGGAGAATATTCTTCGTCCGCTGATGAAACCTCTCTATAACCTGCCGGGGGTTGCAGCCCTTGGTGCCGTGATGACATTTCTCAGCGACAATCCCGCCATCATCTCTCTGGCAAAAGACAACAACTTTGCCCGCTACTTCAAAAAATACCAGCTTGTGTCGCTCACCAACTTCGGCACTGCATTTGGGATGGGTCTGGTGGTTATCGCATTCATGACCGGCAAAGGTTATGGCGGCGGAGCTCTTGTAGGTCTTCTGGGTGCTATAATCGGCAGTATCGTAAGTACACGCATAATGCAACGTTCTACATTGCGCAGCTATCCTGAACTCGATGCTCCTGTGACCGAAGAGGAGGGTACAGAACAGAACATCTCGTTCAAAACCGAGGGGTCTGTATTTCAACGATTCCTTAACGCTATGCTTGACGGCGGAAAAAGCGGTGTAGGTATCGGAATAGCTATAATCCCCGGTGTTCTCTGCATATCCACTATTGTCATGATGCTAACTTTCGGTCCCAGCGGTGCCACCGGTGAATACACCGGTAGTGCCTATGAAGGAGTACCTGTCATCACTTGGCTTGCCGACAAAATCAACGTGGTTTTCTATTGGCTGTTCGGGTTTGAGAGCGGAGCCTTGGTATCGTTCCCCATCACCGCCCTCGGTGCCGTCGGTGCTGCCATCGGGTTGGTGCCCTCATTTATTGATGCCGGCATCATCAACAGCAATGCAATAGCGGTATTCACTGCTATGGGTATGTGTTGGAGCGGCTACCTGAGCACTCACACTGCTATGCTTGACTCGCTAGGCTATCGCAAACTCATCGGCAAAGCCATCGGGGCACACACCATCGGAGGTCTCTGCGCCGGCATTGCAGCACACTGGCTGTATGTACTGCTGACACTGATTTTTTAATTGCTAATCTCAATCACTAATCTCCAATATGTCACCAATCGTAAGTATTATCATGGGCAGCACCAGCGACCTTCCAGTCATGGAGAAAGCATGCCTGTTTTTTGAAGAAATGGGAATCCCCTTTGAGGTCAATGCTCTTTCTGCTCACCGCACACCATCCGAAGTCAGCGACTTTGCCTGCAACGCACAAGGACGTGGTATCAAGGTCATCATTGCCGGTGCGGGTATGGCAGCTGCACTGCCCGGCGTGATTGCCGCCGAGACGCCGTTGCCGGTCATCGGCGTACCCATCAAGGGTAGTTGTCTTGAGGGACTCGACGCCACCTTAGCCATCATGCAGATGCCTCCTGGAATCCCTGTGGCTACCGTAGCCATCAACGGCGCACAGAATGCAGCTATCCTCGCCATGCAAATACTCGCTCTCGGCGACGAAACAATGATGCAAAAACTCGTAGCCTACAAGAGCGGTCTCAAAAACAAAATTGTCAAAGCTAACGAGGAACTCGCCAAGTTGGAATATCGGTTCAAGTGCTGACGGAACAGATGCGACCTACACTACAGTGATTTTGTAGTAACGTTTGCGGATAACAATAAGCCGAATCAGCCAAACAGCAAAGAAAGAATCCGATAGCACCTTATACAATGGTGGCATGGTGACAAAAAGTGACACTATCCACAATATAAGGTCAATATCGAAGAGTACATTCCATAAGCGTTCGCGGTCGTGGAATGTTACTGTAGTTATTCCTTCGCGACGCACTTCCACCTGTTGACTGCCTGAGACAAAGAGGTCTATCCCTCGCCCGTTGCGTCCCAACGGCAATCGTGCACCACACTGGATTCGCACATTGTAGTTTCCAGCAGGTGCATTCACACGCAGTTCGTCGCCTTGCATCACTCCTGCCAGCATTCCGTCAATAAAGACTATGTGTGGCAATCGAGGTTCAAACCATCGTCGTATGTGTCGCAGTGTCAGCATAGATAGTATATTTAACGTTATCAATGGTAAAATATTATTCATATACAATAATATTCTTCAGTATACGTTATACACATAAAACAGTAACCACATGATCACCATAGGAATAACAGGAACTCTCGGTGCAGGCAAAGGCACCATCGTCGACTATCTGGTAAAGAACAAAGGGTTTGTACACTACAGCGTCCGTGCATTCCTCATTGAGGAAATCAACCGTCGAGGATTAGATGTGAACCGCGACAGTATGACCCTTGTAGGCAACGACTTGCGAGCGCAACACACGCCGTCGTGGATAGTGGAGCAACTCTACGAGCAGGCTGCATCGTCGGGTTGCAATTGCATCATCGAGAGTGTCCGCACTCCCGGCGAAGTAGAAGCTCTGCGAGGAAAGTCTAATTTCTATCTCTTCGCTGTCGATGCAGACCCCAAGATTCGCTATGAACGCGCTGTGCTGCGTGGCAGCGAGACCGACCACATTGACTATGAGACATTCATCTGCAACGAACAGCGCGAGATGAACAACGACGATCCCAACAAACAAAATCTCAAATACTGCATAGAACAAGCCGACTTCCGTTTCGACAACGGGGGAACCATCGATGACCTGAATCGCCAGGTTGAACAGGTATTATCGCAGATTCTATACCAACGGCCTTCGTGGGATGAATACTTTATGGAACTGGCCGACACCGCCGCGAAACGTGCCACCTGTGACCGCGGCCGCAGCGGATGTGTCATTGTCAAAGACCGCCAGTTATTAGTCACCGGCTACGTTGGTTCGCCCGCTGGTCTGCCACACTGCGACGAGGTGGGACACCTCTTTCACAAGACCATCAACCCTGACGGTTCCATAAGCAACCACTGTGTCCGTACCGTACATGCCGAGCAGAACGCCATCTGTCAAGCAGCCCGACGAGGCATAGCCCTCGACGGTGCTACCCTCTACTGCCGTATGACACCCTGTCGCACCTGCGCAATGCTCATCATCAACTGCGGCATCAAACGTGTAGTATGTGAATACAAATACCACTCCGGCCAAGAGAGCGAAGAACTGTTCCGACAAGCTGGAATAAAAATTGAATTCTTTCACGACGAAGTAGTACAATACTCTAATCAATGAAACGCCTAAAAATAATAACACTATTATCACTTCTGCTCTTATCTGTTCACATCGTTGCACAGAGCCAGACAACTTCTGCCGATGACATTTGCGGCACATATCTCGTTGAATCTCCCATAAGCGACGATGTCGTCAAAATACAGATTTATCGTGCAAACAACGGGAAATATCAAGGTCGCTTTGTATGGCTGAGCCAATCCACAAACCCTGACGGAAGCCCGCGTACCGACATCAAAAATCCCGATCCCAAGAAACGCAACCGCACAGCCGACCAAATTGTAGTAGTATGGGGACTTACCTATCAGGATGGCGAATGGATTAACGGTTCGATATACGATCCCAACACAGGGAAAACATACAGTATCAAAGGCAAACGCGCAAAAGGCTCGAACGACATGGAGATGCGCTACTACTGGAAGAAACCTGTGATGGGACTCAACACGACATGGAAACGGATATAGTTTTCTGAGACGCAGGGGAAAATTTATTTCCCGATGCAGAAACGGCTGAATACAGATGAAAGCACTTCGTCGGGTGCCACTTTACCGGTAATGGTTCCAAGATGATAGAGTGCATCGCGCATATCGATGACCAATAGGTCGGGTGTAAGGTTAGCATCTAAACCTTTATGAACCTCGTCCAGAGCCGATAACACTTTTTTCATTGCCTCGTAATGGCGTGCATTGGTCAGCATCACACCGTCGTTCTGTTGCAGGTCTTTCTTTGCAACGGCGGCAATGCTCCGCTTCAGTTTGTCGATACCGGTGCCCTCTTTGGCGGAGACTATGTGTCCGGGTGGATTGCTGTCGTGAGGCAGGTCGCACTTGTTGTGGACTATAAAATAGTGTTTCTCTTTGATATTGCACGATTCGGTGAAGTATGCAATGTCGTCGAAGGCATATTCGTCGAACGGGACTGTGACGTTACGGACAAAGAGGATTATCTTTGCCTGCTTGGCAGCTCGCAGGGAGCGTCCGAAACCGATGTTTTCCAATGGGTCGTCGCTTTCGGGGAGGCCGGCGGTGTCGATGAAGCGGAACATGATGCCGTCGATGGTCATCGTCTCTTCCACCGTGTCGCGTGTCGTCCCGGGAATGGGACTCACGATAGCTCTGTCTTCGTTAAGAAGTGCGTTGAGCAGAGTCGACTTGCCGGCATTGGGACGTCCGATGATGGCAACAGGGATTCCGTTCTTGAATACATTGCCATCCTGAAACGAACCAACAAGCCGTTGCACCTTAGTAGTAAGCGTGGATACTGTCTCCTTGAGGCGTTCACGGTTGGCAAATTCCACATCCTCGTCGCTGAAATCAAGTTCCAACTCCATCAAAGCGGTGGTATCTATCAACTGTTGTCGCAATAGTTCCAGCTCTTTTGCATAGCCGCCACGCAGCTGGCTCACAGCCAACCGGTGCGACAACTGCGACTGCGAATCAATCAAGTCTGCCACTGCTTCGGACTGCGACAAGTCCAACTGCCCGTTGAGGAAGGCTCGCAGCGTAAATTCTCCCGGTTCGGCAATACGCGCACCTTGATTAATCAGCACCTGTAAAATCTGACGTTGCACATACAAAGAACCGTGACATGAAATCTCGACTACATCCTCGCCAGTATATGAATGAGGAGTTGCGAAGAGCGTGACGATAACTTCGTCAAGGAATTCGTCTGCATCAAACAGCTGCAGAAACAGAGCCTTGTGGTCTCTTAGTTTTACCGGTTTGCCGGTCTTGTTACGAAGCACCTTTTCAGCTACAGAGACGGCATTATCACCGGAAAGCCTGATCACTGCGATACCTCCGACACCTTGAGGTGTACTTATTGCACATATCGTTTCCATATGTTACTTGACATATTGATCGCCAAAAAGTTGTTTCATGACGCCATCGTCGAATCCCAAATCCGACTTGATCTTATACATATTAGGAAAATTCAGCACCAACGTGACAAAAAGCAAAAGAAGGAGCATGATTAACGTATTATCGCGGATAATGACGATTATGGCACACAAAATCAGTACTACAACCAAAGTTACTAAATAGACTGAACATACCAACGTCAGATAGTTGTCAAGTCTTTCCTCAACCGAGTCCATCTGTCGCAAACGTGGCAACTGTCGGCGCAATGTAAAGAGAATGACAGCGATATCGGTAACAGCAAGCACGAGACCGATAATGGTAAACAAGTGACGGGTATAGTCGTTGGTAACTATTTCATGAATCCACACATACTCAGCGAGATAGTGTTCGGCAATGGTTAAAGCTATCAGCAGAAGGCTTCCCCATAAGCCTACGTTTGCCGCAAGTCTGATTTTCTTTATTTTATCATACATTTGATTCATTTTCTTTAACCCTTACATATTTTTGTTCTCAAAAACTTTGCAGTATACGATTCCTTGCACATGATGAGATTCTCTGGCGTTCCAGCGAAGACCACATTGCCGCCTTCATTGCCGCCTTCGGGCCCCATGTCAATAATCCAATCAGCCTGTTTGATGATGTCGGGATGATGCTCGATGACAATGATAGAGTGCCCATTAGCCACAAGCGTATTGAAAGAGGTGAGAAGTTTCCGGATGTCGTGAAAATGGAGACCAGTGGATGGTTCGTCGAAGATGAATAACAAGGGTTTTTCGTTAGTGCCTTTTATCAGGAACGATGCAAGTTTGATACGCTGAGCCTCGCCACCACTGAGCGAACTGCTACTCTGTCCGAGTTTCAAATAGCCTAAGCCTACGTCTTGCAAAGGCTGCAAGCGGTTGACAATCTGCTGACATAACAACGCATACGGTTGCTCCGCTGTTTCGGGATTGAAGAATTCCAAAGCTTGGTCAACAGTAAAATCAAGTACTTCGCTGATGTTCTTTCCTTGATATAACACTTCGAGGGTTTCGTTCTGGAAACGTGTTCCATGACACTCGTCGCAGAGAAGATGCACATCTGCCATGAACTGCATTCCGACTGTAATGTAACCCTCTCCTTGACAGGTCTCACACCGTCCACCCTCGACATTGAACGAGAAGAAGCCTGCCTTATATCCGCGAGTCTTTGCAAGAGGTTGCATAGCATAGAGTTGTCTAATTTCATCGTAGGCTTTCATATAGGTAGCCGGATTGCTGCGGGTGGAACGTCCAATGGGATTTTGGTCTACCATCTCAACTCCACTGATGCGTTGCAAGTCGCCCTCTACAGAACGGCACTTGCCGACATACTCACTGTTGCCGTCAAATCGTTTCTGCAAAATATCATAAAGGACATGCTTCACCAAACTAGTCTTGCCTGAGCCGGACACACCGGTGACAACAGTGAGTACTCCCAATGGGAAATCCACGTTGACGCGTTTCAAGTTGTTGCATGTGACATCTTTCAGACTGATACGGTCTCGCCACGGACGTCGTCCTTTGGGAATGTCTATTTTCAACTGTCCAAGCAGATATTGGGCTGTAAGGGAGTTTTCTATCTTAAATTTGGAATTACGGATGCAAGTATTGTCGATTCCGTTGCCGTCGTTAGAAAGTTCCATAACGACTTCGCCCCCAAGGCGTCCAGCACCGGGTCCGATATCAATAATATAGTCGGCAGCGCGTATAATCTCTTCATCATGTTCAACGACAATGACAGTATTCCCCAAATCGCGAAGGTTTTTCAGCACCGCAATCAACTGGTCGGTGTCGCGGGAATGCAAACCGATTGAAGGTTCATCAAGGATGTACATTGACCCCACCAGCGAGCTACCGAGTGAAGTAGCCAAATTGATACGTTGACTCTCACCGCCACTCAGTGTATTCGACAGGCGACTGAGAGTCAGGTAACCGAGTCCCACTTGAATCAGGTATTGCACTCGGCTGTGAAGCTCATTCATTATGCGACTGGAGACTTTGGTTTCGTATTCAGAGAGTTCCATGCTGTCAAGGAAACGAGCCAAGTCTTTTACAGGCATTGTAGTAAGTTCAGATATTGACTTTCCACATATTTTTACATATTCGGCATCGTGCCGCAAACGCGTTCCGTGGCATTCAGGACAAATAGTCTTGCCTCTATAGCGTGCCAACATGACGCGGTACTGTATCTTGTAGCTCTGTGACTCGACCCATTTGAAAAATCCGTCAATTCCATACCACTGGCCACTTCCGTGCCACAATATGTCTCGTTCCCTGTCGGTAAGGTCACAATACGGGGTATGTATCGGGAATTGAAGTTTGGGTGACATGTGGATAAAGTACTGCTTACATTCCGACATTTTCTCGCCACGCCAGCACATGACAGCATCATCATACACCGACAGTTGCTTGTTGGGGACAACAATATTCTCATCTATACCTATAATACTGCCATAACCCTGACAGCGTGGACAGGCACCGTAAGGATTGTTAAAACTAAAGAAACCGGGGTTGGGTTTCTCGAATATGATGCCATCGGCTTCGAATCGGTTTGAAAATGTGTGAATCTTGGAATCGTCCGAATCCATCTGCTGTATGCAACAGGCTCCACGCCCCTCGAAAAAGGCAGTCTGTACCGATTCTGAAATACGAGCCAACTGATCGTCGTCATTATGATGCACACTGATGCGGTCGACAAGCAGCATAGGGTCTGCATATCGCTCCTTGTCGTTACACACTGGCAGAAAATCCTCAATACGCAGTATGGTTCCACCTATCGATACACGCATGAACCCTTCCTGCTTCAATATTTCCAGTTGAGCCTTCAGCGGACGTTCGGCAGAGACCTGCAACGGGGAGAGAAGCATGATTTTGCAATCCTCGGGAAAGGTATAGATAAAATCGACTACATCACTGACGCTGTGACGTTTCACTTCGACACCGGAGACAGGTGAAAAGGTTCGCCCGATGCGAGCGTAAAGCAGCTTCAGGTACTCATAGATCTCGGTAGAGGTACCCACCGTAGAACGCGGATTCGAGGTATTGACCTTTTGTTCGATGGCGATTGCCGGCGAGATGCCAAAAATATAGTCTACTTCGGGTTTGCTCATACGTCCCATAAACTGGCGTGCATAGCTGCTGAGACTTTCCACATAACGACGCTGCCCTTCGGCATACAGAGTGTCGAACGCCAAGGACGACTTGCCGCTACCACTCAAGCCTGTGATGACCACTAATTTGTTGCGTGGTATGCTGACATCAATGTTTTTAAGGTTGTTAACCTTGGCACCCCTGATGATAATATAATTGTCTTCTTCTTTATTTTCCACTTGAAATCAATTATCTAATTCCCGATTCTTCTTGCTCCATTGCCGATAAGCACAGGAATTATCTTGCAATCGACACCGAATCTCACCTTGTAGTTTTCCGAAACCGTCGTAACAAAAGTGTCGTACAGCTGATTTTTAACCAGATTGATGGTGCAGCCACCGAAACCGCCACCCATGATGCGACTGCCACTTACACCTAGACGACGTGCTTCATCTACAAGATAATCAATCTCCTCGCAACTAACCTCATAATCTTCCGACAAACCTTTGTGAGTCTGATACATTTGCCGTCCCACCTCTTCGTAATCATCTTTTTGCAATGCATCACAAACAGCCAGCACTCGGTCTTTCTCGCCGAGCACATATCGCGCACGGCGATAGTCTTCGTCGCTGATTTGCGGTCGCAGTTCTTCCAGACGTTGCCAAGAGCAGTCACGCAAGGTTTCCACACCGGCCAATGACGCTACTCGTTCACAACTGCGACGACGGTCGTTGTAAGGAGACCCAACCAACTCGTGCTTGACACAACTATTGACAAGTACCAGTCTGTAACCTTTGGGGTGCCAAGGGAAATACACATATTCTCCACTGCGGCAATCCAGCCTCATCAACGATCCTTCTCGACCATGCATCGATGCAAATTGATCCATAATGCCACACATCACCCCCACATATTTATGTTCGGTGGCCTGTCCGATGCGAGCCAACGTCATACGGTCGAGCCTGCCGTTGCCAAAGAGGTCGTTCAGTGCGGTAGCGAAACAACATTCCAATGCTGCCGACGAACTCATGCCAGCACCTAACGGGACATCACCACCGTAAACGACATCGAAACCATCAACCGCAACACCTGACGCCATCATTTCGCGAGCCATCCCGTAAACGTAGCGTTCATGTACCGATTGCGGACCTTCGGGGTCGTCGAGATTAAAAGAATACTGTAGCTGCATATCGCAAGCGAAAGCATTCACATGACGGCAACCATTGATAGCAATAACAGCCACTATCGACTGACTCACGGCACCCGGGAACACGAAGCCTCCGTTATAGTCTGTATGTTCGCCTATCAAGTTGATGCGTCCTGGAGCAGCATACACCACTCCCTCGCGACCAAAACGAATGGAAAATTCTTTCTTTAAAGCATCTATATCTATCATATAGTCTTGATTTTGAATATCGTCGTACTTTTAAAGGGATTGTCCGGTGTCATCCGCCCCGTAGATTCCGGCCAACAATGGTTAGGTGAGTCTGGATACTGCTGGGTCTCGAGACATACTGCACCGCGACGCTGGTAACGCACACCACCCTTGCCAACCACACCATTTAGGAAATTGCCGGTATAGACTTGAACTCCTGGAGCATCGGTGTAGACTTCCAGCTGAATACCTGTCAAGAAGCTTTGTAAGACTGCTGCGGGTCGTTCCAAATTTCGCGGACCGTTCAGCACCCAGTTGTGGTCATATCCACTGCCAATTGCAAGCTGTTCGTAGTCCGACTCGATGTCTGCTCCTATAGCTTTAGCTTGACGGAAATCCATTGGCGTCCCGGCAACTGTTTCAAATCCTCCCAACGGGATAAGTTCCCTGTCAACAGGCGTATATAAATCCGAATCCAATTGTAGTATGTGGTTAAGCACCGGGCTGCACTGATCTCCATTCAGATTGAAATAGCTGTGGTTGGTCATATTAATGACCGTCGGTTTGTCGCAGTCGGCCTGATAATCAATCCGCAGAGCTCCGTTGTTACTCAGTGTGTAGACAACCCGTACACGCACTTCACCTGGGAATCCGTTATCACCGTCAGGACTGGTCATAGTCAACACTATGCGGTCTTCTGTAGCTTCCTCAACATCATATACCTTGTACTGCCATCCGTCAGGTCCGCCATGAAGGCAGTTGGGACCGTTGTTCTGCGGCAGATGGTATTCTTTGTCTTCAACCACGATATGCCCACCGGCCAGCCTGTTGGCATAACGACCTATCACAGCACCGAAATCAGACAGATTATTTTCCGGGAAATAGTCTTCTACATTGTCAAAACCCAAGACTACATCTCTGACATCACCATGAATATCCACAGCCTTCAGCGATATAATTCTCGCTCCGAAATTTGTTACCGTCGCCTCTAGACCACTTCCGTTCTTCAATAAGTGAGTCCCTACAGGCTTTTCTTTGAATATAGCATTGTATTCCATAATTAATAAAAAACGGCGACTGCCCCTTTTTATTGCACTATCGGATCAAATTATTCTTTTAAGGAATTCTAGAAACTCTAGAAATTCTAGAAACTAAGCGTTACCCTTGAGGGCTTATTACCTCAGCAGTAAGGATTCTTTTCCCTTTGTTCTCGCTGATATCAATGCGAAGATGGTGGTCAGGAAGGAGTGCTTCTATTTTTTCAGTCCATTCGGTGAAGCAGTAGCAACCCGAATAAAAGTATTCCTCATAACCAATATCGTAGGCTTCATCAAGCTTCTTGATACGGTAGAAATCGAAGTGATAAATCGGTTCACCTGCGCCATCACTGTATTCGTTGATGATAGCAAAAGTAGGGCTACACACATTCTGTGTCACGCCTAGTTCGACACAGATGGCTTTAATAAGTGTCGTTTTTCCGACACCCATTGCACCAAAGAAAGCGAAGAAGCGTTCTTGCGGAAAAGCATCAAGCAACTGCCTGGCTACATGAGGCAGCTGATCTATGCTGTCAAACTCAAGAGTCATCTGAATTATCTGATTTTTTTTGATTACCTGAGTCTGTCGGCGGCACGGACCTTGATTTCATCTTTCTTTATGGCACGCTGAGCCAGAAAAAGCATAACAGCGGTAACGATAGGTGTTATTGCACCTGGGGTAAGCATCGATGTCATGATATTGCTGCCCATAAGTCCGCTTTGTTGCAGGACACCTAGATATCCTCCATTCCCGCCAGTACCGTTTATGGCCCAGAAAAAGATGAGGAAGATGTAAATCACATTGACAAGGAAGGCAAAAGCTACTACACGCATCTGGCGAACACGGTTTTTGAACATAAAGATGCTGATGAGGGCGAGCACTCCAACTATTGCAGCTACCACAGCAAGAATCCATTTGCCGGACATACTTACGGTATCGTCGCCAACGAAGTGATAGTCCATCAAGTCTTCAGTCTGTATTGATTTTGTAGGAAGCAGTTGCAGCGAGGCACTGATATCGCCGCCGGGTGTTGTAGCTGTGTAGTTGGCGATAGGGAACATGAACATCAAAACGACGCCCACCACTACAAGGACGAGCAGGAAGGATTGAATTCTCTGTATCATTTCTTAATCTTTTAGTCTGACGTTAAACGGGTAGTCTTTTATTTTGTTTACGTTGCGGTAATGCCATTTACCTTTTACTTCGGCATTGCTCATAAGGATGAAACCTGGGTTGCTGCGCAACATGGTCTCAATGGCTTTTTCATCTCCGAAATAGAATTTTATTTCGCCGTCGGCCATGAGTTTGTTGTCATACAGCCATCTGGTCATGGTGACCAACTTGCTGTCATCATTTTTTATTGAGTCTTCATCTTCGGGTAGATAAACCAAAAGTGCGAACTCAAAATTGCGTTCATTGGCTAATCGTTTGACTTCGTTTATGGCTTTCACTCCGCGTTCATTGACATCCTGAAGATGATGAATGGTGGCAATCATCACAGGGCGTTCCTTAGCGGCAATCAACTTAAATGTAAGGTCGGTGCCATCTTCGTCGGTGAGCAGTCCATCAACGTCTTCAATGTAAAAACCGTCAGCATGAACCTCGTAAGGCGACTGGGTTATTATTGTGTCGCGTTGCCATGTGTCGGTGCTATCATATAGTATATAGGAGTATTCTTTCCATTGTTTTGAGACATCAAATTCCACTTTCTCTCCAGTCACGCTGTTGGAATAGGTCGCAATATTCACCTCCTGTAAACCTTCTTCAAGGTTGTCTATCATCCTGTTACCGACTTTCCATGGGCGGAAGTCAACAACCGGTTCGTTGTTGATATTGTAAAGTCCGAAGATGACCATTGCGGCAATAGCCGCCAGGGCGATAAGAATATCGCGTTCAGTCTTTTTCTTTCGGGGCCAACGACGAGTGAGGAAGATGAAGAGTGTCGGTACGTCAAGCACAATATTTTTCCAGAAAGTCTTCCAATTGGTAAGTTTGACGGCATCACCGAAACAGCCGCAGTCGCTGACTTTGTTGGAGATGGCATCGTACAGCGTCGTCACGGTAAAAAAAGCCATCATCAGAAGCAAAATCCAAGCTGTCAGTTTGCGGAACGACCCGGTGAGGAGCATCACTCCGACAAGGAACTCCATAGTAATGAGAGTCATCGACAACAACGGAGCCAACGGCAACGCCCACTCAAAACTGAGTCCGCCGAAACTCCAGGCGGTCATATATTCTTCCACTTTAAAGGCTGTACCCAATGGGTCGACACCTTTGGTGAAACTTGAGAAGAGGAACACCAGTCCTACAAACCAACGGGCTATGACACGAAGAACTGAATTGGTTGTATTTTCTTTTATCATTGATGATTGATTTTAACCTTAATTCTTTTCGTTTTTTATTTTTTGTATTTAGTTTATTATCTGAAACTTGACAAGCGAATCAAACAGAACAGCGAGTAATTGATGATGTCCATATAACCGCCTTCCACACCTTCCGAAATCAGTGTTTTGCCGTCGTGATCTTCAATTTGCTTGATGCGACGCAGTTTCATCAGTATCAGGTCGGTCATAGAACTGACTCTCATTTGCCGCCAAGCTTCGCCGTAGTCATGATTTTTGTCGAGCATCAACTTGACAGTTCGCTGCAAGTGTTTGTCATAAAGCTGCATTGCTTTCTCCAATGGCAATTCCATCTCGTCGCTGTCGTTCAGTTCTTGCTGTATCAAGGCCATAACTGCATAGTTAACCATTGCTATGTACTCGTCGCGCACATCGTCGCCTATCTTGTTTTCTCCGGTCTCTTCAATACTGCGTATGCGGTTGGCTTTGATAAAAATCTGGTCAGTGAGCGACGGCAGCCTCAATATACGCCATGAAGTACCGTAGTCACGGGTCTTCTTCTCAAAGATATCGCGGCATTGCTTTATTGTTATTTCGAATTCTTCCTCGGTCTGGCTCATAACTATTTTTTATCTTGCAAACAATTAAACAACGATAACAGCGTTATTTTATTGTTATGTTCAGAAATAATTCTTTTTTGCCGTTTTCTTTACGCTGTGGATCAAGACTTCTGCATTATGAATATCCGGCCGTGATGGGCATCCTCAATGCCACCGTCGACTCATTCTACGACGGCGGCCGTTATCTGGACGATTCAGCCATTGTTTCGCGCGCCGTACAAATAGTCGACGAGGGGGCTGATATTGTAGACATAGGCGTTGTTTCCACCCGTCCGGGGGCTGTAATGCTCTCGCCCGACGAGGAGGCTCGCAGGCTGCAATATGTGGTTGGCTTGGTACGCCGCGAACTGCCTCAAGCGGTCATATCGGTCGACACCTGCTATTCGCTTCCAGTGCGAGCTGCTGTTGATGCTGGTGCCGACATAGTCAACGATATCAGCGAGGGAGCATTCGACGCCACTCTGTTTCAGACCGTTGCCGACCTTCACACTCCATACATACTTACACACAACCCATACGGCACACCACCTGATCCCTCTGGAACCGCTTCAGACCACACCTTTGATTTCAACGCTTTTGTCACCCATATCTCATCCCTCATCGCTAAGTTGCATCTTCTTGGTGTGGCCGATGTCATCGTCGACCCCGGTTTCGGCTTCTCTAAGTCGTTGCAGGACAATTACACACTCTTTGGACACCTGGGTGAATTGAGACAATTGTTCCCGACAAATCCATTGCTCGTCGCCATCTCGCGCAAGTCGATGATTTATAAACTACTGAAAACCACGTCGACTGAAGCTCTCGTCGGAACCACTGCACTGCATGCCGCCGCTCTGATGGCTGGTGCACAGATGCTCCGCGTACACGATGTCTCCGCTGCCAGACAAGCTATAATGATTATTTCAAAAGTAGTTAGTGACTAATGACTTTCGTTTTTTATCTGCAACATGTGTTTAATTATTAAACTATAATATTCTATCATGCAGTTACTTGCCATACAAGGGCTTCCACACATCACCTTTATCGATGTGGTCGATATAATCCTAGTTGCCATCATTGCATATCAGATTTACAAGGCTGTTCAAGGCACCAACGTGCTTCGTATTTTCTGGGCTGTCATTATCATCTATATCCTCTGGCAGATTTCCTCACTGCTCGACATGCGTTTGTTGTCGACGATTCTGGGACAATTCATTTCCATCGGACTCATACTGCTTATCATAGTCTTCCAGCCTGAAATACGACGTTTCCTACTGTTGGTGGGAACCAAGACCAGTATAGGCGGTGACTCCCTTCTGAAACGATTCCGCTTTTGGAAGAGCCGCGTCAGCGAAAAAAACACATCCATCAATCTGGACCCATATATACAGGCCTGCATGCATTTGTCGCAAAGCAAGACGGGAGCACTTATCGTCTTTGTCCGCAACAACGAACTTGGCGACATTATTGGCACCGGAGAGCTTATCAACGCTGTGGTTTCGGCACCTCTGCTCGAAACTCTTTTCTTCAAGAACTCTCCACTACACGACGGTGCCGTCATCGTAAAAGGCAACACTGTTGTCGCAGCAAGATGCATACTCCCGGTCTCATCCAATCCGGATATCGACCCCAATCTCGGCTTGCGCCACCGTTCAGCTATCGGAGTATCTGAACAACTCGATGTCATCTCTGTAATTGTCAGCGAAGAAACTGGTGCCATATCCTACGCCGAAGGCGGTATGGTCCATCACGATGTCACCCCGGTTCAACTACGACGCTATCTTGAAGAGTCGTTGTAATTTTGTTTCTTTCAAAAAAAATAATCAGCAACTGTAAGATTTGACCATTTTAAATCGTTTATAGTTTGTTGAATGATATTTTTTGTATTTTTGCAGATTAGTGGAATCATATAATAAACAACTTAAATAATTTTAAATCAATCAACAAATGAAGAAACAAATTTTTATTCTTTTCGCTTTTTTGTTTGTCGTGGCCAATGTGAGTTTTGCTCAGTTCGGCAACACAGGCTCCAAAAAAGAGAAGAAGAGCGACCTTTCTGCTAAGGTCCCTATCGACAGAAAAGTCCGTATGGGTAAACTTGACAACGGTATCACCTACTACATCCGTGCCAACAAGAAACCGGAAGGACGTGTACAGTTCCGCCTTGCCGTCAATGCCGGCTCCATCCTTGAAGACGACGACCAACAGGGTCTGGCTCACTTCACAGAACACATGGCATTCAACGGCACCGAGTACTATCCCCACAATGAACTAATCAGCAAATTGCAAGCTAAGGGTGTACAGTTTGGCGGTCATGTCAATGCCTACACGGGCTTTGACCAGACAGTCTATTACGTCAACATGCCCAATGATGCTGAAATGCTTGAGATGGGTATGAAGATTCTTGACGGATGGGCATCGAAGCTGCTCATGGACCCCAAGGAAATCGATGCCGAACGCGGCGTTATTCGCGAAGAATGGCGCGGTCGTCTGGGTGCCTCGGACCGTCTGATGAAGAAATACTGGCCCGAAATCATGAAAGGCTCCAAGTACGCTGACCGTATACCTATTGGACTGGAAGAGGTTATCATGAACTTCCAGCGCCCCGTCATCATGCGCTTCTATCAGGACTGGTATCGTCCCGACCTGCAGGCTGTCATTATTGTCGGCGACATCAATGTGGACGAAATTGAAGCCAAAGTGAAAGAGTACTTCAACGACAACGTGATGCCCGCCAATCCTAAGGAACGTCCTTATTTCAACATTCCAATGAACAAAGAGCCTATTGTTGCCATCGCCACCGACAAGGAATCTCCCTTTGCCAGCATAGAAATGGGATGGAAACACCCTGAGGCTCCCAAAGGCACTGTTGGAGACTACCGTGCTATGTTGGTTCGCAATCTCGCCACCCGTATGATTCGTTCGCGTTTCAGCGAGATGGCTGAGAAACCCACCGCTCCTTTCATGCGTGCCAGTGCTTCCTACGGCACTTATCTTGCAAAACTCGATGAGTTCTCACTTTCGGCATCACCTAAAGACAACCGCATCGAAGAAGCCGCCGCATTCCTGCTGAAGGAAATAAAACGCGTAGACGAACATGGTTTCCTGCAAACCGAACTCGATCGTGCCAAGGAAAGCACCCTCGAGATGTACCGCAAGGCTGCCAAGGAACTCAACAAGACTGAAAGTGACGACTTTGCCGATGAGTACACCAACCACTATCTTGAAGGCGACGTGATACCCGGCATACGCCAAGAGGATGCCTACGCACGTGAATTCATTCCCGAAATTACCCTCGAAGAAGTCAATGCCGTTGTGAAAGACTGGATTACCGATGAAAACTTCACCTTCGTACTCATCGCTCCCGAACGCGAAGGCTACAATATCCCCACCAAAGAAGCTATCCTCAAAATTGTTAACGACAGCAAGAAAGAGGTCACCGAGCCTTGGGTCGACACCTATAAAGACGAGCCTCTCTTCGACAAGGAAGTCAAGGAAGTTATTCCCATCGTCATGACAGAGAATTCCGTCCTTGGCTACACTGAATATGTGTTGCCCAACGGAATCAGCTTCATAATCAAAAAGACAAACTACAAAGAAGACGAAATAGTCATGCGTAGCTTCGCTAACGGCGGTTCATCTCTCTATAACGACAATGAGGCCTACCTGGTCAGCAATGTCACAAGTATGGTTACCAACGCCGGTGTCGGCAACTTCAGCCGAAGCCAACTCAGCAAAAAACTGCAAGGCAAAACCGTCAACGTAAGTCCAACTATCGGTTCCAACACTCATGGTTTCAGCGGCTACTGCGTACCCAAAGACCTAGAGACTATGCTTCAGCTCATTGACCTTTACTATGAATCTCCGCGTAAGGACAAAGAGGCTTTCGACCGCGACATTGACAACCTCAAGACCCAAATCCGTATGGCACAGAGCCAGCCGCAGGCCAAATTCATCAAGGATCTTATCGATGTTGCTTACAACCACAATCCTCGCGTGATTGCAATTCCTACCGAAGAGCAGATTGAGTCTCTCGATTTCGAACGTATCCACCAAATCTACAAAGAGCGCTTCACCGACGCCAGCAACCAGACATTCTTCTTTGTCGGCAACATCAGCGATGATGACGTGAATCTTATTGCAAAATATCTCAACATCCTTCCTGCCGACGGTTCGCAGAAAAACGAACAGCGCATCAACCGCGATCCTAAACTGGCCGATGGCGTAAATCACACGCTCACACTTGCCGGAACCGACAAACAAGGTATGGTTTACATCATGGGAGAAACCAAAGGTTTCGCCAACAATCTGCGCGAACGCATAGCTGTCACCGCACTTGGTGAGGCTATCCAGATTCGCACCACCGAAGTCATCCGCGAGAAGATGGGTGAAACCTACAGTCCCTACGGCACAGCCGACTACGAAATCGAATTTGGTGGCAATGTCTCTTGGATGTTTGTCCTACAGTGTGCTCCCGAAAACTGCGAAAGTGTCGAGAAAGCCGCCATCAATCTCATCAAAGAATTTATCAAGAAGGGCTGCGACCGCGAGACTCTGAATAAAGTTAAGCTCCAGATGATTAAGGAACGCGAGACCAAAATCCAGGAGAACAGCTTCTGGATGGGACAGATTTATGGTTCGTACTATTATAAGGAGAACCGTGACGCTAACATCACCGACTATGAGGCTATGGTCAATAGCATCACCACCCACGACATCAAGCGCATTGCCAAGACTTATTTCGATCTCGGCCACTACACAGTGGGTACCCTCAAGCCTGAAAATTAATTGTAAAACTTTTTCATAAAATGGCAACGCGCATGCGCGTTGCCATTTTTTAATTATGGATCGACCTGATTTCCTATACAACCGTAACCCCGAGAGCAACAAGGGTGACTATGGCCATGCCCTGCTTGTGGCCGGCAGTTATGGCAAAATGGGTGCCGCCGTACTCGCCGCACGAGCCTGTCTGCACAGTGGCGTAGGATTGCTGACTGTACATGTGCCGCGATGTGGTGTCGGTATCATGCAGACTGCTGTACCCGAAGCCATGCTTTCAATAGACAACGATGAGTACCTATTCACCTCGCTACCAAACCATCTGGAAAGATATCATGCCATCGCCATAGGTCCAGGCATCGGTACCGACAAACAAACACAACAAGGTTTTGAGAATTTGCTGCAACAGCTGCGTAAGCTTTCTTGTCAGTTAGTACTGGATGCCGACGCTCTCAATATACTGTCCCGAAATCCGCACATACTCCACCTTGCAGCTCATTCGGTCATCACACCTCATGCCAAAGAGTATGAACGGCTGTTTGGCAATGCAGACCCACAGGAGATGTCAGACCTTCACGAGCTGGTGATCGTAAAAAAATCCCATCACACGCATATCTATTCCCCTCACTGTAAACCTATTATAAACAATACCGGTAATCCGGGTATGGCGACTGCCGGCAGTGGAGATGTGCTTACCGGCATCCTGCTCGGACTTGCAGCACAATACGTACAGTCGAAGGAAAAAGAAGACATTTCTCTCCAATCTCTTGTCTCACTCGCCGTACACCTGCATGGCGCAGCCGGCGACAAAGCGGCAACTCTCCGTCAAAAGTATGCCGTTATCGCATCCGACATAATCGATGCACTGTAAACTATTCTAAAGCTTTACGACCTTTTCTGTTCTCGTTCCCCTCTTGGTGACGACAATCAGCATATATATTCCGCTTGGAAATCCGCTGAAATCAAGAATCTGCGTATGTGAGCATTGTTTGGGACAGGACAACACACAACCTTGCATGTTGAGTATTTCTATGCTTTGTATCTCATCGCCTTCCACTACGAGCAGCCCGGCAGTCGGGTTGGGATAAACGTTGATTACATCTGCAATCGAACTCACTGATATGGCATTTTGTTTTGAATATATCACCACTTCCTTAGTAGCACTGCTGTTACCTGCTGAATTGGAAGCAGTAACTGAAATAGTGTACTTCCCTGCCTGATGCCAGATTGCAGTGACAGTATGTCCATTGAGCGACGTAATTGAAGCGTCAGGCAGACTCCAGGCAAAATTCTCGCCATTGTTGCATACGGCTGTTAGCGTTATTTCAGTATCAACAAGAGCACTGTCAGGACCACTGATGCTGACATCGGGCACATCAACGACAACAGAATGATCAATCTGAATATGGTCAATACAAATAAAATTCTGGTTCTCACTACGATGTCTGAATGCGACGTGGACTGTTTGTCCGCTGTATGATGTCAAATTTATCTGTCGCTCAAAGTAGCCGCCTGAGACAGTCTCTCCAAACAGTATTTCGTATTGTTCTAAAACGGTATCGACAGATGTCGTCACCAGCACATCGTAAGTCTCACTGTAGCTGCTATGCGCAAAAACCTGCCACGAAAGGGATGTATTGCCATCTTCCGGGACGGCAATAGCCTGACTGATAGCCCAATTATCTTCAAGATTATGACTATATGTGCCAACCAAGCTGTAGTAACCATCGTAAGGGTGGATGTCGCCAATAACCCAGTTGTGACCGTTTCCGTCATTGTCGATAAAAGTCCAGCAACCTTGCTCGTCGGTCGGGAAACTCTCCGTCCAAGGCAACGAAGTGATGGTGTCACACTCCTGCGCAATGAGTGCCGAAAACGAGAAAAGAAAAGTCAGCAATAGCATCGAACTTTTACTTATTGAATTGATATTAACTTTCATTCTTGTATTTGTTTCAATTATTTTCAACACCTGCCTCGCTCAGTAGTTCGCTATTGACGTCAAGAGGTTGGTAAGGGTGTTCTTGTTGTTCTTTACATACCTGTCGTGCAGCACATTGGCAACCATGTCCTTCTCCTGTATAGGGGTCAACACTCGAGCAGTGACGTTTGAATTCACCATGACGCCTCAAAAGAATCTTCACGCCGAGTCCAGCCACACACAACAGTATGGCGATGAATGCCATACAGACTATTGCTATAACATCAGTTTTCAGTATCAGGAACTTTATCACTTAACATTTAAAATAAAAAACGGAATGAATCTTCGCCCATCCCGTTTAATCTTCACATTTGAAAAACTTGCTTTCTGTTTTCTTTTGCTCCCCAAGCAGGACTTGAACCTGCGACCCCCTGATTAACAGTCAGGTGCTCTAACCAACTGAGCTATTGAGGATTATCAATTCCAATTTGCTCCCCAAGCAGGACTTGAACCTGCGACCCCCTGATTAACAGTCAGGTGCTCTAACCAACTGAGCTATTGAGGATTGATATGCTTTGCTTGAGAAACTTTTTCTGCGAAAGCGGATGCAAAAGTACTTTAATTTTATGATTTGACAAAATTTTTTTCAAAAATCATTGTATTATATTTGTAATTTTCTGTAATTCAAGCAGTATTTAGTTTCCTATAATTCTATAACTGTGTATTCAAAATGTTAGTTTGTATACTGAAAAAACAAAAATCGAGTACTTTTTTTTAAAACAGGGTGAAAAACACAATAGTTTTTGTCTGTTTTGTGCAATACATGCAACTAACACTTTTTGTAACTGACTTTATGATAATGTTATAAAAAAAATATTTTGCTATTTTGAAAAATGTAAGTATTTTTGCAACCTCAATCGGAAAGATGGCAGAGCGGTCGAATGCGGCGGTCTTGAAAACCGTTGACCTTCACGGGTCCGGGGGTTCGAATCCCTCTCTTTCCGCTGAAATAAAGAAGAAGTCACTGTTGTAGTGGCTTTTTTTTTAAAAGTCATCTGTCGCGGCGTTCGATGACCTCTTTCAGACGGTAGCGATTGCCGGTAGAGGGGGCGATGGCATCGATGAACTGCTGGTCGTAGCCAACAGCGTCGTAACCCCAGCGCACGAGATTACCGTTCTCGTCGGTGCGGCGCACCACCTGGTCGTTATACCGCACAATCAGAAATTTTGCCAAACGGTCCCACCGCTGCATCATGCGGTCGGCATAGGCTATGCTCTTACGGTTCAAGTAGTCGCGCCTCTCGGCAGGCATCATCTTCTCTATGGCAAGCAGCACGCTGTCCTGGTCGGCAAAGTAGTAGTCCTCCAGCTCGCTCTGCGCCTTGCGAAGGTCGCCAATCATCATCGAATAGCGAGGATAAACCATGTTGGCAACCCAGTTGTTCATCCAGAAGGCAGACAGGAAGCTGAACTCAGTGTGGGAGTTGTTCTCAGAACGGAAAGGATCGGGCACCTGAGTGATGCAACAGTAGAGGGGGACGTATGCCACCATGTTGGCATCGTCACAGTTGAACCATGTGATGCCTCCAACGTCGTCGGGCAACCATGACCTCATCTGGCAGGTCATGGTGAAGGCACTCTGCTGGGTAGCTATGGGGCGTTCGCGGAAGAAGAACACACTGTCGGATGAGCGTAGATGCTTGGGTTGTGGCCTGATAGGCATACCCCAAGGGCCGGCGGTCATATCGGCAGTCATATCGAGGGGCGTACCTTCGAAATGGTCACGCATGTCGGCCTGCAGGTCGCGCAGCGAGAGAGCCTTGTCGGGCTTCACCCACAACGGGAGGTGGTCGCATTTGTCAAACTCACCGTTGATGTAAGGCAAGTATTGGTCCATATCCGTGCGATGGTGGCGGAAGAAACTCCACACGCGTGCGTCGGCATAGCGCACATTCTCGAAATCAATGGGGCAATAGGCATCGCGAAACGAGAAGTCGCTGTCGCTACCCGAGTAGTACCCTTGCTCGAGAGCAAAAGAAATCACGTCCCAAGCGTAGACGCACTCGACCTGTGGGTTGTTGATGTATTGCAGATGCTTACTACTAATGCTTTTAAGATCTTTAGCCTTCTTGCTTTTTTGTGCAACGATGTTGTTGTCCATCCAACATTCCCCCTCTTTGGGGAACTGTCGTATGCGGCTAAGGTTGGCGTGGGCGCAGATGCAGCTGTCGGGGATGCGTAGGGCCACCCATACGGCGCCGTTGCGTTCCTTACCCTTGCCTATAATTTCCATAATCCACGCCTCGTTGGGGTCGCAGACAGTGATGCTTTCGCCCGTACTGTTGTAACCATAGCGCTCCACCAGCTCCGCCATGCAGCGTATTGCTTCGCGCGCGGTGGAAGACCGCTGCAGCGCCAACCGCATCAAACTCAGATAGTCCAGCAGACCATCACGGTTCTGTAGCTCCCGTCGTCCGTCAAAGGTGGACTCGACAATGGTCACCTGACGCTCATTCATCAAGCCCACAACATTGTAGGTGTACGTCACCTGATCCACATAGCGCCCTTCGTGACGGGGGCCCCAGCCGTTGATGGCAATCCTCTCGCCCTCAGCGTGCAAGGCGGCAGGAAGGTAGAACAGCGAGCCGGAATAGCCGAAGCCGTCGCAGTTGTAGGTACACATCACGCTGCCGTCCGTCGAGGCTTTCTTCCCGACAATCAGGTTGGTACAAGCCATCGCCTCCGAGACGACAGCCAAAAGCAATGCAAATAGTGTCAATTTCTTCATCATTCTTCTTTTTTTTCGAAACGCAAAAAAACATCCGATATTGTATGCCCCTATCGCCATTTTATAAAGAATGACTATCCTAAATTATGTATTTTTAAACGTTTTCGATAAGCCGAGTGCAGAGGGCAAATC
>FLNY01004050.1_pt1 | contig 57342 bp, 51 predicted proteins | sample 1140381 | NCBI WGS metagenome assembly FLNY01 (sample SAMEA3878172, study PRJEB12797) | bioreactor metagenome | biome: Moose rumen | place: Sweden | collected 2011-10
AGAAAGAGGGTTGCCGATATGGCTCAGTTGGTAGAGCAACGCATTCGTAATGCGTAGGTCCCCGGTTCGAGTCCGGGTATCGGCTCAAAGGTAATCAGGATTTTATTTCATGCGGAATTAGCACATCGGTAGTGCACGGGCTTCCCAAGCCTGGGAGGCGGGTTCGATTCCCGTATTCCGCTCTTTGGCTTGAGAAACACAAAAGATAGATGTTATTTTCCTTCCATCAGCGATGCTGTACGAACTCTTGAAAGGGTCTCCGGAGTCATCTGGAGGTAACTGGCAATATATACCAATGGAGCGCGGAGCACCAACTGGGGCTGGTTCTTCACCAGTTTCTGATAACGATCCTGCGCACTCTCAAAGCGCAGCATGTCGGCATGGTGCTGTGAGAGGATCAGCGACTCCTCCAGGATCTTACGGTAAAGAATCTGGATATTCACGCTCTTCATGGCCACAGCCTCTAATTCGGCTTTGGGAAGGGCTATGAGGATGGTTGGTTCCAGAGCCTTGATCTGCAACTGGGAAGGCTGTTCACGGAACAGGCTCTCGATGCACATCACGATAGAATTCTCTGTCGCCATGTATTCTGTGAGTTCCTTTTCGTTCTTATAATAAAACTGGCGAACCAGTCCTTTTACGACCCAATAGATGTTGGTGCAGACGTCTCCTTCCTTCAGGATCATCTCATTCTTGGCAAACTTCATGGGCACAAGGATGCCCTCGAGCAGGTCAAGTTCGTCATGTGTCATTGTGCTGTAACGACGGGCCAGTTCTCGCGCCACGTCTCTTGTTGTCATACTAATACTCGGCATAGGTCTTTTATATTTCGTTTTTAGTCCAATTTCAGTACTGCTAAGAAGGCTTTCTGTGGTACTTCCACATTACCGATCTGCTTCATACGTTTCTTTCCACGTTTCTGTTTCTCCAGAAGTTTACGCTTACGGCTGACATCACCACCATAACACTTGGCCGTCACATCCTTGCGCACCTGCTTCACCGTCTCACGGGCGATGATCTTCGCACCAATGGCAGCCTGAATGGCGATATCAAACTGCTGGCGCGGAATCAGTTCCTTGAGTTTCTCACACATCCGCCGTCCGAAGGTAACGGCATTATCCTGATGGGTCAGTGTCGAGAGCGCATCTACTGGCTCCCCATTGAGCAGGATATCTAGTTTAGCCAGTTTGGAGGGCTTGAAGCCGTCGATATGGTAGTCGAACGAGGCATAGCCCTTGGATATCGACTTCAGTTTATCGTAGAAGTCGATCACGATCTCCCCCAACGGCAGCATGAAGTGCAGTTCCACACGATTGCCACTGACATATTGCTGGTCTATCAGTTCACCGCGCTTATCCAGACATAAGGTCATGATGGGGCCGATATAGTCGGCTGCCGTGATGATGGAGGCCCTGATATACGGTTCCTCGATATGCTCGATCATCGTCTGGTCAGGCAATCCCGAGGGATTATGCACTTCCTTCACCTCACCCTGCTTCGTGTAGCACATGTACGACACGTTGGGCACCGTGGTGATCACATCCATGTCGAACTCACGATCCAGTCGTTCCTGTACGATCTCCATGTGGAGCAGGCCGAGGAAGCCGCAGCGGAAGCCGAAGCCCAAGGCTACTGACGACTCTGGCGTAAAGGTCAGCGAGGCATCATTGAGTTGCAGTTTCTCAAGCGAGGCCCGCAGGTTCTCATAATCCGTGGGGTCGATGGGATAGACGCCCGCAAACACCATGGGCTTTACCTCCTGGAAACCCTCGATGGCCTTGTCGCAGGGCTTGGCGACTTGTGTGATCGTGTCGCCCACCTTCACCTCGCGTGAGTTCTTGATTCCACTGATGATATAGCCCACGTCGCCCGTGCGCAGTTCCTTGCGGGGGATCATGTCCATCTTCAGCACGCCGATCTCATCGGCATCATATTCCATGCCCGTATTGAAGAACTTCACCAGGTCGCCCGTATGGATCACGCCGTTTACGATCTTGAAATAGGCGATGATGCCACGGAAGGAGTTGAAGACGGAGTCGAAGATAAGTGCCTGCAGCGGAGCCTCTTCGTCACCCTCGGGATGCGGGATGCGCTCCACCACGGCGTTGAGGATATCCTCCACGCCCTCACCCGTCTTGCCTGAGGCCCTGATGATATCCGAACGGTCGCAGCCGATGAGGTCGATAATCTCATCCTCCACCTCGTCGGGCATGGCGGAGGGCATGTCTATCTTATTGATGACGGGAATGATCTCCAGGTTATGGTCGATGGCCATATAGAGGTTGGAGATCGTCTGTGCCTGTACGCCCTGAGTGGCATCCACCACCAGCAAGGCTCCCTCACAGGCGGCAATCGAGCGCGACACCTCGTATGAGAAATCGACGTGTCCTGGGGTGTCAATCAGGTTCAGGATATATTTCTCGCCTTTGTATGTATATTCCATCTGGATGGCGTGGCTCTTAATGGTGATGCCTCGCTCACGCTCCAGTTCCATATCATCCAGCATCTGACCCTCCGTCACCTGAATAGTCTTGGTAAACTCCAACAGGCGGTCTGCCAAGGTGGATTTACCGTGGTCAATATGCGCAATGATACAGAAGTTTCTAATATGATCCATCAATTTTCTCTATGCTTTGAACTGCAAAGTTACAAAAAAATCATCGGAAAATGGATATTTTTGCTTTTTTTTGTATCTTTGCACCCAAAAATAGCATTCATTATGAAAAAGTTTTGTGTAATTGCCCTGTTAGCGATGATGTTTGCCGCTTGTCAGGAGTCACTCGAGGACCGTTGTGCGCGCGAGGCTCAGGAATATACGAAGAAGAACTGTCCTGCCAAACTGGATAACAACACGACGCTTGACAGCATGGTCTTTGAACGGGCCACCCATACGCTCCACTATTACTATCGGCTGACGGGGATGGCCGACCGTGACAGCATCCTGCAGGAGATTGACGCCGTCAGTCTGTTGAAGAGTGAACTCAAGAACACCACCTCGCTGAGGGTGTATAAGGAAAACAAATACCGCTTCGCCTATACCTTCCATTCTGAGAAGGATCCGCAGAAAGTGCTGCTTGAAGTGGTATTCACAGATAAGGACTATTAATGAAAGAAACCCCTCTACGGATCAGAGGGGCTTCGTCGATTGCTGTAGGTATGGACTATTCCGCAATCTCCTCGGGCTTCATGTTCGTATAGACCGTCTGCACGTCGTCGAAGTCTTCGAGCCTCTCCACCATCTTGTCGATGGTCTCGCGCTGCTCGGCCGTGACCTCCTTTAGGTCGTTGGGGATACGGGTAAACTCAGCACCCGTCACCTCGAAGCCGTTCTCCTCCAGATGCTTCTGGATGGCGCCGAAACTGGAAGGATCACCGTAGATGGTGATGCTGTTCTCCTCCTCATCCTCGTCGAACTCATCCTCCACGCCGTAGTCGATCAGGTCGAGGATCATCTCGTCCATGTCCAGTCCGTCCTTCTTCTTGAAGGTGAATACGGCCTTGTGGTCGAAGAGGAAACTCAGTGATCCCTGCGTGCCCAGGTTGCCATTAAACTTGTTGAACACTGAGCGCACGTCACCCACGGTACGGGTGGTGTTGTCCGTCAGCGTCTCCACGAAGATGGCGATGCCGTGAGGACCATATCCCTCGTAGGTCACCTCCTTGTAGTCGCTCTGATCCTTACCCATCGCGTTCTTGATGGCACGCTCGATATTGTCCTTCGGCATGTTCTCGCGCTTGGCGTTGGCGATGATGGCACGGAGTGCAGGATTGTTCTCTGGCTCAGGGCCACCAGCCTTCACGGCAATGGCGATCTGCTTGCCAATCTTTGTAAATGTCTTGGCCATGTGGCCCCATCGCTTCAGCTTAGTAGCCTTACGATATTCAAATGCTCTTCCCATATTTTTAATTCATAATTAGTAATTCATAATGCATAATTAACGCAGTTCGGCATTCAGCTGCTTTTTGAGGTTGGCGATGAGTTTCTGCATGATGGTGTCGATCTGCTTGTCACCCATCGTCTTCTCCTCGTCCTGAAGGATGAAGTTCACGGCGTACGACTTCTTGCCGGCAGGCAGTTTGTCACCCTCATAGACATCGAAGAGTTCCACCTTCTTCAGCAGTTTCTTCTCCGTCTGACGGGCGATCTGCTCGATCTGCGCAAACTCCACGCTGTCATCCACCAGCAGGGCCAGGTCACGGCTCACGGCGGGGAACTTGGATATCTCTGTATAGAGTACCTCATTCTTCTTCGTGGCCTTCATCAACTGGGTCCAGTTCAGTTCTGCATAATAGACGGGGGCGTCGAGTCCGAACTGCTTCTGGAGTTTCTTGGTGATGATACCCATCTCGATGAGTTTCTTACCTCCGCGGTTCTCTACCGTCAGACCGCTGGAGAAGATGTCGTTCTCCGACTTCTTGCGGACTGTCATGCCTGGCTTCATGCCAATACGGCGGAGGATATTCTCCACATAGGCGCTGAGTTCATAGAACGAAGACTCTTCATTCTTGTGGGCCCATGAGCCCTCAACGCGCTTTCCTGTCACCCAGATGCCCAGATGATACTGCTCCTTATAGGCCTGCATGGGATCATCGTCGTTCTGCTTCTCAGGCGAGAAGGTATAGACATTGCCTAACTCGAAGAAGCGCAGGTTCTGGCGCTTGCGGTTCACATTGTGCTGAATGCTCTCCAGACCGCCGAAGAGCAGTGTCTGGCGCATCACGTTCAGGTCGCTCGACAGCGGATTCATGATCTTCACGCTGTTGGCCTCCGGATAGGCATTATGGTCTGAATAGTAAGCCCCCTTCGTCAGTGAGTTGTTCAGAATCTCGTTGAAGCCCTCACCTACCAACTGCTCACTCACGAGGTCAGCCAGTCGGTGCTTACGGTCCTCATCGCCTTTGATCACCAGGGAACTCTTCAACTGGCTGGGAATCTCCACATTATTATATCCGTATATGCGCAGGATGTCCTCCACCACGTCACAGGGGCGCTGCACATCCACGCGGTAGGCGGGAATCTCGAGAGTCAGGGCCTCGGCCGTCTCGCCGAGCACTTTCATCTCCAGACTCTCACAGATGCTCTTGATCGTCTCCACGGGGATCTCCTTGCCCACGAGGTTGTGCACATAGGTATAGTTGAGTTCCACCACGGCATTCTTCATCGGCTCGGGATAGGCGTCGCAGACCTCCATCGACACCTTACCGCCAGCCAGTTCCTGACAGAGGATGGCGGCCTGCTTCAGGGCGTAGATGGTGCCGTTGGGATCGACACCGCGCTCGAAGCGGAAACTGGCATCCGTCGAGAGTCCATGGCGGCGGGCACTCTTACGGATCCATGTCGGATGGAAGTATGCACTCTCCAGCACCACGTTCTTCGTGGTCTCATACGTACCGCTGCCCTTGCCGCCAAAGACACCTGCGATACACATGGCATCCTCCGCATTGCAGATGGCCAGGTCGCGGTCGGACAGTTTGTGCTCCACACCGTCGAGCGTCTGGAACGGCGTACCCTCCGGCATGGTCTTCACCACGATCTTATGCCCCTTCACCATGTCGGCATCGAAGGTGTGCAGGGGCTGGCCGTAGGCCATCATGATATAGTTCGTGATATCCACGATATTGTTGATGGGGCGCAGACCGACGGTGGTCAACTTGTTCTTCAGCCAGTCAGGCGACTCCTTCACCTCACAGCCGGTGACGCTCACACAGGCATAGCGCTTGCAGGCCTCCTGGTTCTCGATCACCACCTCAATGGGCAGGTCGTGGTTATCCACCTTGAACTTCTCACAGTCGGGACGGTGCATCTTCGTCTCGTAGCCGTTGCTCTTCAGCCAGGCATAGAGGTCACGCGCCACGCCCCAGTGCGACAGTCCGTCGGCACGGTTAGCCGTGATATCGACCTCGATGAGCCAGTCGCTCTCCTGGTGATAGTACTCCGCAGCGGGTGTGCCCACCACGGCATCCTCTGGCAGCACGATGATACCGTCATGGCTCGTACCCACGCCGATCTCGTCCTCGGCACAGATCATACCGTTGCTCTCCACGCCGCGCAACTTCGACTTCTTGATGACGAACTCCCGGTCGCCGTCATAGAGCACACAGCCGAGGTCGGCCACGATCACCTTCTGACCTGCTGCCACGTTGGGCGCGCCACACACGATCTGCGAGGGCTCGCCCTTGCCCAGATCCACTGTCGTCACATGCAGGTGGTCGCTGTTGGGATGGGCCTCACAGGTCAGCACCTTACCGACATAGAGGCCCTTCAGACCGCCTCTGATACTCTGCACTTCTTCCAATGCGTCAACCTCGAGACCTGTCGATGTCAGGGCGTCAGCCACCTGCTGGGCCGTCAGGTCGAAATCAACGTATTCCTTCAACCATTTGTAGGAAATATTCATTATACCGATTCTTTTGTAATTACTAACTTTGAAATTTCAAGGTGCAAAGTTACTAAAAAAACGGTATATATACAAATTTTTCCCAAGAAAAACTACTCAATGCAATTCATCAGGAAATCCACGGCCCCATTGATGCCGAATTTCCTGACGTCGATCGAGATGTCATAATTCCGCGCATCTGTCCATTCCTTTCCAGTGAAAGTCTTCGTGTAGAGTTCACGGCTGTAGTCGTTATCGACCACCATCGCAGCGGCATCCCTCAAGTCGAGGCCATACTTCTCCGCGATCCTGCGCTTACGGCACTCTTCAGTCGAATGAATGAAGATCTTCAGGCAATTGGGATGGTTCTCGAAGATGTGGAAGCCACAGCGGCCCACGATGACGCACGACTCCTGGTCGGCGATATGGCGGATGGCGTCCGCCTGGGCATCGAAGAGTTCGTGCGACGTCTGGTCGTGCTCAGCCCCGTCGTACTCGGCCTTACTCATGTAGTTCTGGTAGAAATTTGTAAAGTCGTCGCGCCACAACGGGTTGCGCGACTCGATCTTCTCCATGGCCGCCTCCACGATACGGTTGCGCCTGGCCACCTCATTCAGGATCTGCTTGTCGAGCAGTTTGACACCCAGCCTGCGAGCCAGTTCTGCTCCAATCTCATGTCCGCCTGTACCGAACTGGCGGCTGATCGTAATAACGAAATTGTCCTCCCTGTTCATATTGCGTATATCATTAGTTAAACATTTTTCTTTGTTGCAAAGATACAAAAAAGATTTGGAACCTCCAAATCTTTTCTGCATTATTTCTTCCATTTTTTCATTCTTTCATTTTTCATTTCCCCAAATAGGCGGCACACATTTCCGCGCATCGTTCCCCATCGACGCCTGCCGACACGATGCCGCCGGCATAGCCGGCTCCCTCGCCACAGGGGAAAAGGCCCTGAATACGAACATGTTGCAAGGTGTCGCGATTCCTGACGATCCTCACCGGACTGCTCGTTCGCGTCTCCACGGCGAAGAGCGCAGCCTCGTTGGTCAGGAAGCCATGCGCATTCCGTCCGAACACCTTGAAACCTTCCTGAAGGCGCCTGGAGATCATCTTCGGCAACCAGAAGTGGAGCGGACTGGAGATCAGTCCAGGGGCATACGACGATTTCGGCAGGTCATAACTCAGTCGGCCATTCACGAAGTCGGCCATCCGCTGGGCTGGTGCCGTCTGCTTCATGTTCCCCTGCTGCCAGCATAACTTCTCGAGTTGTTCCTGAAAGCGAAGCACCCGCAACTGAGGGTCATCATCACTGTCCAGTTTCCATTCTCCACTGTCCAGATCCTCTGGCCTGACCTCGACCACCATGCCTGAGTTCGACCACTGCGTGCCGCGATTGGCAGGACTCATACCGTTCACCACGATCTGCTCCCGATCCGTCGCAGCGGGAATCACGAAACCGCCAGGGCACATACAGAAACTATACACGCCTCGGCCCTCGATCTGAGTCACAAACGAGTACTCCGCAGCGGGCAGGTATTTACCCCGGCCCTGTTTGGAGTGATACTGTATCTGGTCTATCAGCACCGAGGGATGTTCCAGTCTGACACCCACGGCGATGCCCTTCGCCTCGATCTCCACCTTTGCTTCAGCGAGATATCTGTAAACATCTCTGGCAGAGTGACCTGTGGCCAATATGACAGGCCCTCTGTATTCCCTGTCGGCAACACATCCCACCACCTTGTCGCCCTCCAGGATCAACTGGGTCATCTTGGTCTGGAAGTGCACCTCGCCACCACTAATAATAATAGTATGGCGCATGGCCTCGATGACCTTCGGCAGTTTGTCGGTGCCGATGTGCGGATGGGCATCGGCGAGGATTGCCGTCGAGGCTCCATGCTGACAGAATACGTTCAGGATCTTGTCGGTATTCCCCCTCTTCTTCGAGCGGGTATAGAGTTTACCGTCGGAGTAGGCACCGGCCCCACCCTCACCGAAACAGTAGTTGCTCTCTGCATCCACTTTTTGGGTCTTGGTGATATTGGCCAGGTCTTTCTTGCGGTCGTGCACGTTCTTGCCCCGTTCCAGGACGACGGGGCGCAGTCCGAGTTCGATAAGGCGCAGGGCTGCGAACAGGCCTCCAGGGCCCGCTCCCACGACGATCACCTGCGGCCGTCCCTCCACGTTGGGGTATTCCGTCCTGACAAATTCGTCGTCAGTGGGCTGTTCGTTCACATACACGCGCACCTTCAGATTGACGAAGATCTGTCGCTGACGGGCATCAATGCTCCGCTTGAGGATCCTGACGCCATAGATGGTCCTGGCGTCGATTCCCTGTTCGTCGGCGATCCATCGTTTGAGGTTGTCTTCCTGTGCCGCCACCTCCGGCAGCACGCGTATCTGGTATTCGTTTGTCATTTCCTGTTATTTTCCTGCAAAGATATATAATATTCCTGAGATTCCCAAATGTTTCACTTGAAAAGTGCAAAGGTGAAAATGCAAATAAAAGGCTTAATCAGAAACAAGTGGCACTTATCCGGAGAAAAGCGCCACTTATTTCTGACAACTCGGTTCTTATCCGAGCCTCCACGCGGACGTTAGAACGGCAGGTCGTCGGCACTGCCCTCGCCTGCGGGTTCCTGTGCAGGCGGGAAGGGAGCCGTGGCACCGCCAGCGGGCGGGAACGGAGCAGCCTGGGGAGCACCCATCGGGGCACCGGCCACGGGAGCCGCCTGACCGCGCATCACATTATAGGCGCGGATGTCATTAAACCAACGACCCTGATATTCACGAGCATCAATATCAAATTGAATGGTGAGATCCTCACCCTGCTGGATATTGAACTGCTTAATACGGTCTTCGCCAAAGATATTAAAGACACAGCGACGTGGATACTGTCCAGGAACCTCTATAACATATTCCTGCGACATCCATTGATTTCCAGTGCGACTGGATACACCACTCCTAGGCTGCATAATAGCAATTATTCTACCTGTTAATTCCATGACTTAATTGTTTTTATTTGTTGATTTTTCCGTTTTCACGTGGCGAAATTACTAAAAATAGTTTGAATACCACAATTTTCTCCTAAAAATTTTGCTCATTACAACGTTTTTTTGTAATTTTGTACTCAATTATTAAATAGGTAATCAAAAACAAAAGTAAACTATAAAACTATGCGATTTACATTATCAAGCACTGCACTGAGTTCCAAACTCTCTGCCCTCTCAAGAGTGATTAACAGTAAGAATGCCCTGCCCATTCTCGGCGATTTCGTTTTCGAGATCAAGGACAATGTGCTGTACCTGACAGCCTCAGACAGCGAGAATGTGATGAAGACCCAGTTGGACCTCACCGAAAGCGACGGTGACAGCCGTTTTGCCATCGGCAACCACGACCTGCTGGAAGCCGTCAAGGGATTCTCGGAGCAGCCCATCACTTTTGAGGTGAACCAGGAACAGAACATCGTGAAGATATCCTATCAGAACGGTCTCTTCTCGCTGCCCATCGAGAATGCCGACGAGTTCCCCATGGCCCAGCCCGTGAGCGACTTTGCCAATACCATCACCCTGCCCAACGCCATCCTGGCAGAGAACATCAACCGTTCTATCTTCGCTACGGCCCAGGACGAGTTGCGCCCCGTGATGAACGGCATCTATTTCGACCTGACACCCGACTGTCTGGCCGTGGTGGCTAGCGACGGCCATAAGTTGGTACGCAACAAGATATTCACCATCAAGAGCGACCAGCCCGCCGCTTTCATCCTGCCGAAGAAGCCCGCCAACCTGCTCCGCAACCTGCTGGGTAAGGACGGTGGCGACGTGACCATCCGCTTCGACGAGCGCAATGCCGAGGTGAACTACGGCGACGGCATCATCCAGTGCCGCCTCATTGAGGGCCGCTATCCGAACTACAACAGCGTGATCCCGCAGTCGAACCCCAACGAGTTGCGCCTCGATCGCCTTGGCCTGTTGGCCGCCCTCCGTCGTGTACAGCCCTTCGCCAACGACTCCAGCAACCTGATCCGCTTCCACGTGGAGGGTTCCACCCTGCAACTCGACGCTGAGGACTACGACTTCTCGAAGACCGCCACGGAGCGTATGACCTGCGAATACAACGGTCAGCCGATGTCCATCGGTTTCAAGGGCTCATCATTCATCGAGGTGCTCTCGAACTTCGACTGCCCTGAGGTGATCATCCAGTTGGCCGATCCCAGCCGCGCTGGTCTGGTGCTGCCCTCCGAGCAGCCTGAGAATCAGGATGTGCTGATGCTGATGATGCCCATGCTCATCAATGACTAACCGGTAACTGTCAGATGAAACTGAATCTCAAGAAGCCGCTGGTGGTCTTCGACCTGGAGACGACGGGTCTCGACCTGGTGAAGGACCGTGTGATCCAGATCTCCTATATCAAGGTGCTCCCCAACGGGGATGAACTGCGCGGCAATGAACTGGTGAATCCCGAGCGGCCCATCCCCGAGGAGGTGGTAGCGCTGACAGGCATCAGCAATGAGGATGTCAAGGACAAGCCCACCTTCAAGCAACTGGGTCAGAAACTGGCCGACATCTTCACGGGCTGTGACTTTGCCGGCTTCAACTCCAACCACTTTGACATCCCCCTGTTGGCGGAGGAATTCCTGCGCGCCGGCATCGACTTCGACTTCGCAAAGAGCCGTCTGATCGACGTGCAGACCATCTTCCACAAGATGGAGCGCCGCAACCTCGCTGCCGCCTATAAGTTTTACTGCGGGCGGAAGATGGAGGACGACTTCGAGGCCCACCGTGCTGATCAGGATACCGAGGCCACCTACCGCGTGCTGATGGGTGAACTCGACAAGTATGCCCCTGGGGCCAACGAGGATCCTGAGAAGGTGTTGGAGAACGATATGGAAAAGTTGGCCGAGTTCTCGAAGATGAACAACAATGTCGATTTCGCGGGGCGTATCGTATGGGGAGAGGTGAAGGACCGCTATGGGAAGCCGCTGCTCGACAAGGACGGTAACCCGAGGCTCGTGGAGGTGTTCAACTTCGGCAAACACAAGGGTGTGCCTGTGGCCGACGTGCTGCGCATCGATCCCGGCTACTACAGTTGGATCCTCTCAGGAGACTTCACCTATAACACCAAGCAGGTGCTCACGCGCATCCGCCTGCGCGAGGCGAAGATCATGTGAAAAGGTGAAAAGGTGAGGATTATGTGGCAGATATCAAAATGGAGGACATCAGCGATCGTTGCTGTCTCACTTTTTCACCTTCTCACCTTTTCACCTTTAAGGGCGCAGGAACTGCAGGCGAAGATCAACATCAACCACAGTCAGATATCGGGTACGGAAGTGAGCGTGTTCGAGAACCTGCAGCAGACGCTGGAGCAGTTCGTCAACGAGCGCCAGTGGACCAGTCTGCAGTTCCAGAAGAACGAGCGCATCCAGTGTAGTTTCAACATCACTGTCACGAAGTACAATCGAGATGAAAACCGTTTCGAATGTACAGCCATGATCCAGGCCAACCGTCCTGTCTATAACTCTTCCTACACCACCACCTTATATAATAATAAGGATGACAACTTCCACTTCGTCTTTGCGCAGTTTGACCAACTGAACTTTAACGATGAGATCGTGGATAACCAGTTGACTGCCCTCTTCGCCTACTATGCCTACCTGATCATCGGCCTCGACCTCGACAGTTTCGCCCCGATGGGCGGCACGGATATCCTGCAGCACTGCATGTATCTTGTGAACAATGCACAGGACCTGGGGTTCCCTGGCTGGAAGTCGTTTGAGGACAGCCGGAACCGCTTCGCCATCATCAACGACTACCTTGACGAGTCGATGAAGTCCATGCGCCAGTTGCAGTACGACTACTATCGCAAGGGACTCGACGAGATGGTGAACAATGCTGAGCGCGGACGGACGGAGATCTCCACCGCTTTGGAGAATGGTCTGAAGACCGCCCACGAGAACAAGCCCCTGAGCCTGTTGCCTCAGATCTGGACGGACTACAAGAAGGACGAACTGACGAACATCTATAAGGGTAAGGGCACGCAAAAGGAGAAAGAACGTATATATGACCTGCTGATGAGCATCAACGCCTCGCAGAGCAACAGTTGGGATGTCATCAAACAATAGAACAATGCTCAAACACCTATATATCAAGAACTTCACGCTGATCGATGAACTAGACATCGAACTGCATCCCGGCTTCTCTGTCATCACTGGAGAGACGGGTGCGGGCAAGAGCATTATCCTCGGGGCCATCGGACTGTTGCTGGGGCAGCGGGCCGACTCGAAGAGCATCCAGCAGGGTGCCGAGAAATGCGTCATAGAAGCCCACTTCGACCTCTCACGCTACGGGATGCAGGATTTCTTCAGCGACAACGATATCGAATACGACCAGACAGACTGCATCATCCGCCGCGAACTGACAGCAGCAGGCAAGAGCCGTACCTTCATCAACGACACGCCCGTACCACTCTCCCTGCTGAAGGAAATCGGGGAGCGCCTCGTGGATGTGCACTCCCAGCACCAGAACCTGCTGCTCAACAAACAGGACTTCCAGTTGAGTGTGGTTGACATCATAGCCAACGACGCCAAGGAACTCGCACAGTATCAGCAGGCGTATAAAGCCTATCAGGCTACTGTCAAAGAACTGGAGACACTGAAGGACGATATCGAGCGTAACCGTCAGAATCTGGACTTCCTACAGTTCCAGTGCGACGAACTCACGCAGGCGAACCTCTCGGAAGGGGAACAGGAAGAACTGGAGCAGAAAAGCGACACGATGTCGCATTCCGAAGAGATCAAGAGTGCCCTCTATGAAGCCGACAGCGCCCTCTCTGGCGAGGATAGAGGTGTCGTCAGTTCCCTGCGCACGGCTGTATCTGCCCTGAAAAGTATCGAGCGTGTGTTGCCTGATGTCAGGGAACTGGTCCAGCGACTCGACAGCAGTTATATCGAACTGAAGGACATCGCCCAGGAAATCAGCAGTCATCTGGAGACCACGGACTTTGATCCGGCAGAACTCGATGCCGTCAACAACCGTCTCGACATCCTCTATAATCTGGAAAAGAAATACCACGTGGAGGGCGTCGGCGAACTGATGACCAAGCACGACGAACTAAAACGGCAACTCAGTCATATCGAGAGCAGCGACGAGGCTCTGGCGGAAATGCAAGCCAGATGTGAGCAACTGAAGGCCGACTGCCAGCAGCAGGCCGACAGTCTGACGAGACTACGCACCAAGGCCGCCGGACAGATCGAGAAAGACATGCAGACAAGGCTCGTACCATTGGGCATGCCCAACGTACGCTTCAATATCGAGGTGTCACAAGCAGGACTTGGTGCCAGCGGTCAGGACAAGATCGCCTTCCTGTTCAGTGCCAACACCTCTACCCCACTCCAGCCCGTCTCTCAGGTAGCATCAGGCGGAGAGATAGCCCGTGTGATGCTTTCCCTGAAAGCCATGATCAGCGGAGCCGTCAAACTGCCCACCATCATCTTCGACGAGATCGACACTGGCGTGAGCGGCAAGATCGCCGAGAAGATGGCGGAGATCATGCAGGAGATGGGTCGGCACGAGCGCCAGGTGATCAGCATCACTCATCTGCCACAGATTGCCGCCTTAGGTACGGCCCATTACAAGGTGGAAAAAGAAGAGACGGCCAAGGGCACCATCAGTTGCATGCAGGAACTCTCGGCAGAGGAGCGTATCACGGAAATAGCCCAGATGCTCAGTGGCAGTGACGTGTCGGATGCCGCCATTCAGAATGCAAAACAACTATTAAAGGTGAAAAAGTGAAAAGGTGAAATTTAAAAAAGAGATATGAAGATTCTAAAGATAAACAATCAGGTAATAAGGCGCGTAATTGGTATTTTGCCATTTTACTTTTTTACCTTCTTACCTTTATCCGCCCAGCCTGGCTGGACGAAGTCGGCTACGAAGTCCGTATTCACTCTGAAGACCTTTGCGGCTGACGGTTCGATGATCGCCAGTACCAACGGATTCTACACTGGGACGCGTGGTGAGGCTGTCAGCAACTTCACGCCCTTCAAGGGTGCTGCCCGTGCCATCATCATCGATGCCCAGGGCAAGGAGTATCAGGTGACTGGCATCCTGGGAGCCAATGACATGTATGACGTCGTGAAGTTCCGCGTCAATAACGCCAAGAGTCAGCCTCTTGCCATCAGTAGTGCCTTTGCCCCAATCGGCAGTACCGCCTGGCTGCTGCCTTACCATGAAGTGAAGAGCCTGATCAATGGTCCCATCCGGAAAGCAGAGACCATATTCAACGAATATCCCTATTACACCGTGGCAATGACAATGACGGAGAGCATGGTCAGTTGTCCGTTGCTGAACGATGCAGGAGAGGTCATCGGCATGATGCAGCAGCCTGCCTCCGCCAAGGATACACTCAGTTATGCTGTCAGTGCCCGTTTTGTGGATTCGCTGAAGATTACTGGACTCACCTTTAATGACGCCACACTGAGACTGACTCAGATAAAGAAAGAACTGCCAGCCGACATCAAAGAGGCAAACCTGACTCTCTATCTGGCAGCCTCACAGATGGATTCCATAGGATATGCCACACTGATTGAAGACTTTATCCAACAGTTTCCAAGTGCCCCTGACGGCTATACGACCCGTGCCTTACAGGAGGCTGCGAAAGGTGATTTTGCGGCTGCTGAGCAAGACATGGAGCAAGCCATCAAACTCTCGTCCGCCAAAGACGACGCACACTTCACCTATGCGCGTATGATCTATAACAAGGAGATCTACCAGAGCCAACAACCCTACACAGGCTGGAACCTTGACAAAGCCCTCTCTGAAATTCAGAAAGCCAACAATATCAATCTGCAGCCTACCTACAGGCAATTGGAAGCCAACATCCTTTTCGCCCAGCAGAAATATGACGAGGCCTATCAGATCTATATGGAACTGACAAAGACCAATCTCCGCAATGCCGAGGTTTTCTTCAGTGCCGCCAGATGTAAGGAGATGCAGAAAGACACGACGGCCATGCTCGCCTTGATGGACTCGACACTGAACACCTTCAGCAAACCCTATCTGAAAGAGGCTGCCCCCTATCTGTGGTCAAGGGCGGTGGCGCGCAGTGAGGCTAGTAAATACCGTGATGCCGTCGCGGATATGAATGACTATGAGACCCTGATGACTGCCGATGTCAATGACAACTTCTACTATGTGCGTCACCAGACAGAGATTAAGGGCCGTTTCTACCAGCAGGCGCTCAACGACATCGACAAAGCCATCCAGATCAATCCGCAGGAGATCCTCTACTACGCGGAAAAGGCCTCCCTTGAAATCCGAGTGGGCATGTACGACAATGCCATCGCCACTGCCCAGGAATGTATCGGGCTCGATGCCAATAACAGCGACGGATATCTGTTCCTTGGTCTTGCCCAATGTCTGAAAGGACAGAAAGAGGAAGGTATCAAGAATCTGCAGAAAGCCAAGGAACTGGGTGACTCGCAGGCCGACGCCCTAATTGAGAAATATGCCGTCAAATGATTGTTGCCACCCAGCATGGAGAAAATCATATTGGGCATCGACCCTGGAACAAACATCATGGGCTATGGTCTGCTGAAAGTGGCAGATGGTAAGGCTCAGATGATCACGATGGGTGTCATTGACCTGCGCAAGTTTCCTGATGCCTACCTGAAACTAGGCCATATCTTCGAACGGGTGACAGGCATTATTGACGGCTACCTGCCTGACGAGATGGCCATCGAGGCTCCTTTCTTCGGTAAGAATGTCCAGTCGATGCTGAAACTCGGGCGGGCACAAGGTACGGCTATTGCTGCTGCCATCCACCACGGTGTTCCCATCCACGAATATGCGCCGATGAAAATCAAGATGGCGCTAACGGGCAATGGCAATGCCTCAAAAGAACAAGTGGCTGGCATGCTCCAGCGCCTGCTGAAGATCCCTAACGAGGAAATGGGGAAGTTCATGGATGCCACTGACGCGCTGGCTGCGGCCTACTGCCACTACTTGCAGATGGGGCGACCAGAGAGCGACGTGAAATACCGTGGGTGGAAGGATTTTATCAACAAGAACCAGGACAAGGTTTCAAAACGCAAGAACAAGCATGACGACGATTGAACTGAAAAACGCCATCACCAAGAAGCCAGACTGGGCGATGGCAGAACCCGTGAACTTCTGTTTGGAGGAGGGCGAGCATATTGCCATCATCGGCAGAAACGGCGCTGGTAAGTCGATGTTCGTCGATATGATCACAGGTCGGCACCCTTCATTCCCAGGGATGGTAGAGTACAGTTTCAAGGAACCCTATAATTACATCCGCCACATTACTTTCCGTGATACATACGGGGGAGACAACGACCGTACCTACTTCCTACAGCAGCGCTGGAACCAGATGGAGATTGACGAGGAGACGCCCACAGTGGGCAGCAAACTCGAAGAGGTCTATCACTTGGCTGGTGAGGATACGCCTGAGCGTCAGGCTCTCAAGCAGCACATCTATGAGATCTTCCATCTGGAACCACTACTCGACAAGTATCTCATCCTGCTCTCCAGTGGCGAACTGCGGAAATACAAACTGGCTTCGTCGCTGTTTACCAAGCCGAAGGTGCTGATCATGGAGAATCCGTTTATCGGCCTTGATGCACAGACACGCGATCAGTTGAAGGAACTGCTGAAGATGTTGGCACATGAGCAGGGACTGCAAATCATCCTGGTACTGGCAAAGACAGATGAGATTCCAGAATTTATCACACATATCGTAGAGGTAAAGGATATGCGTGTTCTGCCAAAGGTCGCACATGGCGAATGGAATGGACAGATTCCACATGCTCAGGTGCTTGGCGAAACCAAGAAGAAGGCACTTCTGTCACAACGGAATCCCATTGTGACATCCAGCAAGGAGGTTATCAGGTTTAACAAGGTAAGTATCCGATACGGTGAGCGCACGATCCTGAAGGATCTGGATTGGATGGTGATGCAGGGTGAGCGATGGTCGCTCTCTGGACAGAACGGCAGTGGGAAATCGACACTGCTGTCGCTCGTCTGTGCAGATAATCCCCAGAGTTACGCCTGCGACATCTCCCTCTTTGGCCACAAACGGGGGTCGGGCGAAAGTATCTGGGATATCAAGCGTCACATTGGCTATGTCTCCCCAGAGATGCACCGCAGTTACAGGCTGGATATCCCAGCCATCAGGATCGTGGCTAGTGGACTGAAGGATTCCGTGGGACTATATGTCAAGCCCAATGAAGAGGAGTATGCCGTCTGTCGCTGGTGGATGGAAATCTTCGGCATCGCTCATCTGGCTGACAGGACCTTCCTGAAGATGTCAAGTGGCGAACAGAGACTGGTGCTCTTGGCACGAGCCTTCGTCAAAGATCCCGACTTGCTGATCCTCGACGAGCCACTGCACGGACTCGACGATGTGAACCGCCGACTGGTGAATGAGATTATCGAGGCATTCTGCCAGCGGAAGGACAAGACGCTCATTTTCGTGACCCACTATCAGGAGGAACTACCCTCCGTCATTACCAACTCCGTCTATCTGGAGCGTCACACCTCTTTAATATAATAACAGATGATTTTCTATTTCTCAGGAACAGGCAACACCCGCTGGATAGCAGGGCAGATCGCCCAGGCGATTGGGGAGGAACTGCTATATATCCCTGATCTCATCAGGGAAGGACGGTATGAGTTCACGATAAAAGAAGGGAAACGGGAACGGATGGGCTTCTGCTTTCCGACTCACGGATGGCAGCCGCCAAGAATTGTGAGGGAGTTCGTGAGGATGCTTAGGCCAAAAGGGGAACAGCCTTTCTGCTGGGCACTGACGACCTGCGGCGATAGTACTGGCGAGACGATGACGATTCTGAATAAGGAGTTGAGTACCATAGGGATGCAGGCAGATACGGTGTTCTCTGTGATCATGCCAGAATCGTACGTCTGTCTGCCGTTTATGAAGACAGACCCGGAGGAGCGCGAGACGGAGAAGATTGAGAACGCCAAGCGACAACTCCACCAAATCATCAGCACCATCAAAGACTGCAGGTGTGGTGTCGAAAAACTAGAGAAGGGGGCCACTCCCCGACTCTACTCCTACGTTATTGGCGGATACTTCAACAAGCGGATGATTACGGACAAGAAATTCACGGTGGATGAGGATGTCTGTATCCAGTGTGGCAAGTGTGCCAAGGTGTGCCCTGTAGATAATATACAAGGTACACCTCCCGTATGGCAGCATATCGGAAAGTGTACCTGTTGTCTGGCCTGTTATCATTATTGTCCCGTTCATGCCATCAACTATGGCAGCATCACCAGAAAACGGGATCAGTATTATTTGGGGAGACAGAAGTCAGGAGACAGGAGTCAATAGACGCGAGGGCCGAAGATAGTCGTGCCGATACGAACCATCGTGGATCCTGTCTCTATGGCGATGAGATAGTCGTCGCTCATGCCCCATGACCGCTCACAGAACGCTTCGTCGTTGACAAAATATTTCTGCTTTATCTCGTCAAAGAAATCAAGGGCTGTCTGCATCTCCCTACGAATCTGCTTTTGATCATCGATAAACGAGGCCATCATCATCAGTCCGCAGATCTGGATGTTTTTCAACTCGCGCCATTCGCCTCCCCCGAGGAGTTCGCGACAGGCATCGAGCGTCAGTCCGTATTTCGTGGATTCCTCAGCGATGTGGAGTTCGAGCAGCACCTTGATGACCCTTCCGCATCGTTCTGCCTGACGGTTAATCTCTTTCAGGAGTTTTAACGAGTCAACAGCCTCAATCATAGAGACATACGGAGCGATGTATTTCACCTTGTTCGTCTGCAGATGGCCAATGAAATGCCACTCGATATCCTTAGGGAGTGACTCGTGCTTCTGACGGAGTTCCTGTTCATGGCTCTCCCCAAAGACGCGCTGCCCTTCCTCATAGGCCGCCTCAATATACTCGTTGGGATGATACTTGGAAATTGCCACAAGGCGCACGCCCTGTGGCAAAGTATCCAAGACCTGATGCAAATGACTCTTTACGTCGTAGTCCATTATTATTGTTCGTACTCTGGTTTGTCGTCCTTTTTCGTCTTTGCATACTCAAAGACATCCATCAGTGTCGTCTCGGCGACAGAAGCAACCACATAGTCAATCATCGTGCCGCCCATCACTTCGTCGATGTTCTTCACGGCACCGTTGAATGAACCAGCCTGTACGAGATAGTTTACACTGGTGCGCTTCTCTTTCTCCGTCTTCTCGTCGATGGTCATAAACTGTAACTTGGCCTTGTACCACTTATCGGCCATCTCATCGTCTGAGAAGAAGATTTCCTTATAGGCAGCCTTCTTAATATCAGCCACGTCGAACTCTCCGCTGATATAACTCGACATCTCCTCCATGATACGCTCCTCAGCCTCACTGAAACTAAGGGCATCAACCACATAACTCTCGTTTACTTTCTTCTGCAAGCCATCCTCCATGACTTTCTCATAACGGATCTTGCACTCAAACCAAATTGCTGTTCTACTTCTCATTTTATATCAATTATTCTTTTTCCCTTACTTTTTCTTGATGCCGTAATAGTCCTTATCCATCTCGGCCTTTTTCTTCTCCGTCAACTGTTCGATGATCTGGGATGCAATACCAGAGGCACGGTCCTGCCCTAGCGCCGTTGTTTTGCCAAGTTCTTCCTGCAACTTATTCAGTTTGTCGTTCATGATTTTACTCTTGGCCAGGAAGTTTTGTTCAGAGCCATTCATCTGGTCATTATTATAGACATCAGAAATGATGGCATCAGCAGCCTTGGAAAACTGTTTTCTGAAAATGGCCTCCGCCTTGGCGTTATACTCACGCATCTTAGCCGGACTCGTACCTAAAGAGTCACGCTTGAGTTTCTGCATTTCCACAATTCTGGCGATAGTAGCAGAATCCGCTTCTCCTCCGATACCCATTAGAGCATCGAGATCCTCCTCCATCATCTCGTCAGGAATAGGCTCATCCACAGGTTTGACATATTCCACGACTTCAGGGCTAGGCAGCAGATAGAAGAACAGTCCAACGATGGCGGCAGCAATGGCGATGGCAACAATGGCCATTGTACCCGTACGACGAGCATTCGTCAGATTGGCCATCGTCTTTTTCATCGTCTTCACCGAATCATAACGCTTATCTGGATCTTCATCAGTTGCCTTTTCCACCATCTTCTTCAATTCCAGAGGCAGACCAGAGGACTCATAAATATAGGCGATAAACTTTCCCAGTGAATAGACATCTGTACGACTGTCGATAGTGCCGCCATTAAACACCTCTGGAGCCACATAATCCTCTACTCCTTCATACAGGACATCCTGATCTATCTTCTGATAGAAAGAGCCATGGGAGAGTAAGCGTACCGCCTGATCATTCTTCCTGAGAAGGATATTGGAGGGTGCAAAACACACATGGAAGATATTCTGCTCATTCAGAAAACTGGTAAAATCCATCAGATCTCCCAGCGTCTCCTTTAAGAACTCTCCTCTGGCCACGACAGAAGGATCATCGTTCAGGAGTTGTTCCACGGTAACATAATTCCCTACCTCAACAGCGATGGCATATATGCCGTCATCTCCTTCGTTGGGTGTATAGTGGAGTTGAGTCTTTTGGTTGATACCCTGTAGGGCTTCATACTCCGCCTTTACACTTTTCGGAAAGGAAATATTATCTGCCACTTCATCATGGAACTCCACGAAATTGGAGTATTTCCCGTCTATCAGACGCTTATAGAAATAGCCATAAGGCATACGCACCTTTGTGGTCTTACGGATATCCCGCGTCTCGATCAATTCCTCGAAATTCACGTTGCTATTATCTTTACGATTTACGATTTTGATGCAAAAGTACGCATATTTTCTAAAAATAAACCAGAGATTACGTTGATTAACAAAAAAAAACATTACCTTTGCAGCGATTTTTACAAAACATTATATAAGATGCCTGAAATATCAGTACGCGGTCTGGAAATGCCTGAGTCTCCTATTCGGAAACTCGCCCCGTTGGCTGCTGCCGCCAAGAAAAGAGGAACAAAGGTCTATCACCTGAACATTGGACAGCCTGATCTGCCAACACCTCAGGTTGGACTTGATGCACTGAAACAGATAGACCGTGATATCCTGGAATACTCTCCATCTCAAGGATACTTAAGTTATCGCGAGAAACTGGTAGATTATTACGCCAAATACAATATCAATGTCACGGCCGACGATATTATCATTACCTCTGGTGGTAGTGAGGCTGTACTTTTTGCATTCTTATCGTGTCTGAATCCTGGCGACGAGATCATCGTACCAGAGCCTGCATACGCCAACTATATGGCTTTTGCCATTTCCGCTGGGGCAAAGATTCGCACCATCGCCACTACCATTGAAGAAGGATTCTCACTGCCAAAGGTGGAGAAGTTTGAAGAACTGATCAATGAGCGTACCCGTGCTATCATGATCTGTAACCCCAATAACCCCACGGGCTATCTCTATACACGTCGCGAGATGAATCAGATACGCGACCTGGTCAAGAAATACGATCTGTATCTTTTCTCAGACGAGGTCTATCGCGAGTATATCTATACGGGATCGCCCTATATCTCTGCCTGTCATCTGGAAGGTATCGAGCAGAATGTCATCCTCATTGACTCCGTCTCGAAACGCTATTCGGAGTGTGGTATCCGCATTGGTGCCCTCATCACGAAGAATGTTGAGGTGAGGAAAGCCGTCATGAAATTCTGTCAGGCCCGTCTTTCGCCCCCCCTTATCGGACAGATCGTTGCAGAGGCCTCATTAGATGCTCCTGAGGAGTATTATCGCGATGTCTATGACGAGTATGTGGAGCGTCGTAAGTGCTTGATCGACGGACTGAACCGCATTCCTGGGGTCTATTCTCCGATTCCCATGGGTGCTTTTTACACAGTGGCAAAATTGCCTGTGGATGATTCAGAGAAATTCTGCCGTTGGTGTCTGTCAGAATTTGAATACGAGGGTGAGACAGTGATGATGGCGCCTGCTGCTGGTTTCTACACGACACCAGGTGCTGGTATCAATCAGGTACGTATTGCCTATGTGCTGAAGAAAGAAGACCTTGAACGCGCTCTTGTCGTACTGCGAAAGGCCCTGGAGGCATATCCTGGAAAGGTGGATGAATGAATTTCCCACTATTCATAGCCAAACGAATTTATAGTGATAAGGGCGACAGGCGCATGGTGAGCCGCCCTGCCATCCGTATTGCCACCATAGGTGTCGCAATTGGTTTGGCTGTGATGATTGTAACCGTTTGTGTCGTATTAGGCTTCAAACATACAATTCGTGATAAAGTAGTAGGCTTTGGCGGACATATTCTGGTTCACAATGTCATGTCCTTCAATGATGCGGATCCCTATACGATTTGTTCCAATGACAGTCTGATGGATGTCATCATGAATATTCAGGGGGTTAACCATGTAGAACGCTATTCTATTACACAAGGACTGCTTAAGACTGATGACGACTTTCTTGGAGTCGCCTTCAAGGGCGTTGGACCAGAGTTCAATGCAGAATTTCTGAAGGAGCACCTGCTTGAGGGAGAGATCCCCCAATTTAGCGATTCTACCAGTCACTATTCGTTGCTCATGTCGAAGATGATTGCCGATAAATTGAAGTTGAAGGTGGAAGACAAGGTCTATGCATATTTTATTAGTGACGACAATGTGAAAACCAGAAGATTCACGATTTGCGGTATTTATCAGACGAATATGACACGATTCGATGAAAGTCTGTGTTTCGCGGATTTTTACGCAGTCAATCGCCTAAATGGCTGGGACGAAGACGATTGTACAGGCATCAGCGTGACATTGGACAACCTGGATCATCTATCGTTAACAGAGGATGCCTTTGTCAATGAGATTAATCGCAATTGTGATACTAAAGGGAACACGCTCACCTCAAAGACGATCTATGAATCCTATCCCCAAGTCTTCATGTGGCTGGAACTGCTCGATATCAATGTCTGGATCATTCTCGTCCTTATGGTATGCGTGGCAGGATTCACGATGATCAGCGGACTTCTGATTATCATACTCGAACGCACACAGATGATCGGTATCCTGAAAGCCTTGGGGGCTCGTAACAAGACCGTCCGCCGTACCTTCCTTTGGTTCTCTGTGTTTATCATCGGACAGGGCATGTTCTGGGGCAACATCATCGGACTGGGCATTGTGCTGATACAGAAATACACAGGTATCATTTCACTAGATCCGCAGACTTACTATGTCAGTGAGGCCCCCATGGAACTCAATATCCCGCTGATCCTACTGCTTGACGCCGTCACTTTGCTGATTTGTGTCTTTGTGCTGATCGCACCCAGTTATCTTATCTCTCATATTCACCCAGCAAAATCGATGAGATACGAATAAAAGTGTTCGATTTTTCGCATAAACTACTTTTTTTTCTTAATAGCAGTAAAATATTGCACATTTTTTTTGGAAATGTGCAGAAAATGATATATCTTTGCACAAAATTTCAAAAATTGTGCAGTTTCAATGGAATCATTCAGCAGTTTTAATGCTTATATCCAAAGGGCTATCATTGAGAATTGGAACCAAGATGCACTAACCGACTATCAGGGCATCACTCTCCAGTATCATGATGTGGCGCGCAAAATAGAAAAGATACATATCGTCTTTGAAAACAGCGGTGTAGTGCAAGGTGACAAGATTGCCATCTGCGGCCGTAATTCTGCCCATTGGGCTGTGGCCTATCTCGCGATATTGACATACGGAGCCGTAGCCGTTCCCATCCTGCATGAATTCAATGGAAAACAGATACAGAATATTGTCAATCACTCAGGATCCAGGTTGTTGTTCGTAGGTGATTATGCTGTAAAGACCATCGACCCAGAGTCAATGCCGGCACTGGAGGCGATAATCAACCTGCCAGATTTCTCTCTGTTGATCTCGCGCTCGGAGAAAGTCACCTATGCGCGCGAACATCTTAATATGATGTTTGGCAGCAAGTTCCCAAGAGCCTTCCGCAAAGAGCACGTCAACTACTACAAGGACGAGTCAGAGGAACTGGCACTCATCAACTATACCAGTGGTACGACAGGTTTCTCCAAAGGTGTGATGTTACCCTATCGTGCCTTATGGGGGAACGTGGAATTTATCATCAACCGTTTAGGCATGCAGGTGAAGGCTGGCGACAATATGCTGAGTATCCTGCCGATGGCCCACATGTACGGAATGGCTGTGGAGTTCCTCTTTGGCTTCTGTAATGGTTGTCATCTGTTCTTCCTCACCCGTCTGCCATCGCCTGCCATCATCGCACAGGCCTTTGCTGATATCAAGCCCACACTCATCGTGACTGTGCCGCTCATTATCGAAAAGATTATCCGCAAACGCGTGTTCCCCAAGATTCAGGACAATCGCATCCGTCTGTTATTGGCTATGCCAGTCGTATCGAAGAAAGTGAAGGAGCGTATCTATCAGGAAGTCTTCAATGCTTTCGGCGGACGTGCCTATGAGGTGATCGTAGGCGGTGCTGCCCTTTCCAAAGAAGTGGAGGAATTCCTACTTTCCATCAACTTCCCCATTACCGTGGGCTATGGTACAACAGAATGTGCCCCGCTGATCTCCTACTGTGACCATAAGGAATTTGTGGGCGGATCCTGTGGTACGCCTGTAGATCGTATGGAGGTGAAGATCCTTTCCAGCGATCCAGAGAACATCCCTGGGGAAATCGTCACAAAGGGGACGAACCTCATGCTTGGTTACTACAACAACGAGGAGGCTACGAAAGGCGTCATCGACGAGGATGGCTGGTATCACACGGGTGATTTGGGCACCATGGCCTCCAGTGGACATATCTTCATCCGAGGTCGTATCAAGAACATGCTGCTTGGGGCCAACGGACAGAATGTCTATCCCGAGGAAATAGAAGACAAACTCAATACGATGGCGATGGTCTCAGAGAGTATCGTCATCCAACGGGGTGAGAAACTAGTGGCGCTCGTACATCCTGATAAGGACGAGGTCGTCAATTTCACCCAGGAAGAACTGGAGCATATCATGGAGCAGAACCGTCAGGAACTGAATAGCCAGTTGCCTGTCTATAGCCGTATCTCTGCCATCGATCTCCATGAGGAAGAGTTTGCCAAGACACCAAAGAAAAGTATTAAACGCTACTTATATCAGAACAACTAATCGCCTATGGAACAAATACCTAGTTTTAATGCGCTCATCCAAAAGAGCATTATCAACAATTGGGACAAAGATGCACTGACTGACTTCAAAGGTCAGACCCTACAGTTCCATGATGTTGCCAGAAAGATAGAGAAACTTCACATCCTGTTTGAGAACAGCGGAATTGAGAAGGGTGATAAGATCGCACTCTGTGGGCGTAACTCCTCCCAGTGGGCTGTCGCCTTCCTCGCCACCCTGACATACGGTGCCGTAGCCGTTCCCATCCTGCATGAGTTCAATACCGAACAAATTCACAATATCGTGAACCACTCGGAGGCCCGCCTTCTCTTTGTGGGCGATCATGTTGCCACGATTATCGATCCACAAGCCATGCCGACGCTCGAAGGTATCATCAACAACCCCGACTACTCACTGATGATCTCCCGCACAGACAAGTTGACCTATGCCCGTGAGCACCTGAACGAACTCTATGGAAAGAAGTTTCCCAAGTATTTCCGCAAGGAGCATGTGAACTATTACATGGAGAAGAGTCCTGACGAACTGGCCGTCATCAACTACACCTCTGGGACGACGGGATTCTCCAAGGGTGTGATGCTGCCCTATCGCGCCCTATGGTCGAACTTCGACTTCGCCGTCTATGTGCTGGGCAAGCAGATCAAGGCGGGCGATCGCGTCATCTCCATGTTGCCGATGGCCCACATGTACGGCATGGCTTTCGAGTTCATCTTCGAATTCCTCTATGGTTGCCACGTCTATTACCTGAACCGTGTGCCGTCGCCAGCCATCATCGCACAGGCCCTGGCAGAAATCAAGCCTGTCATCGTGATTGCCGTGCCGCTGATCATCGAGAAGATCATCCGCAAGAAGGTATTCCCGAAGATTCAGAACAACCGCATGCGCCTGCTGTTGCAGATGCCTGTCATCTCCAAGAAGGTGCGTGAGATGATCTGTCAGGAGGTATTAAAGGCCTTTGGCGGACAGATGTACGAAGTCATCATTGGCGGAGCAGCCCTGAATCAGGAGGTGGAGCAGTTCCTGAAACGTATTGACTTCCCCTATACGGTGGGCTATGGTGCCACGGAGTGTGCCCCGATCATCTGCTATAGCGACTGGCACACTTTCGCCCCAGGCTCCTGCGGGCGTGCCGCCCTGCACCAAGAGGTGGAGATCGACTCCCCCGATCCCAGGCATATTCCTGGCGAGATCCTCACGAAGGGGCCTAACGTGATGCTGGGCTACTACAAGAATCCGGAGGCTACGGCAGAGACCATCGACCGTAATGGCTGGTATCATACAGGCGACCTTGGTACGATGGACGAGAATGGCAATGTCTTTATCAACGGACGCTCAAAGAACATGCTCTTAGGTCCTAATGGCCAGAATATTTACCCAGAGGAGATCGAGGACAAACTCAACTCCATGACGATGGTGCTCGAAAGTATCGTCGTGCAAAGAGACACGAAACTCGTGGCACTTGTGCATCCCGATATGGATGAGGCAAAGGATCTGGGATTCTCGGAGGATGACCTGAAGAACATCATGGAGCAGAACCGCAACGGTCTGAACGAGATGATCCCTGCATATGAGAAGATATCCGAGATCGAGATTTTCGAGGAAGAATTTGAGAAGACACCTAAGAAATCCATCAAGCGCTACCTATACAAATAAAAAAGGCCTCCCAGACGGGAGGCTTTTTTAGTCAATATTCAAAGTAGTACCAATAGGTTCCACGGTACTGTTCCCCTACTCTGCCCTTACGCTCTGCCAGCGCGGCATACTGACGCTCCATCTCGCGATAGTTGTCAAAGTCTTCTTCCATCACAGGCGACTTATAGACGAACAGGGGATTAGCGCGCAAGTGGGTATAGAGGGTGAGCGCCTCCCGATAGTGCTTTGGCAGACTGTCATTCACCACGTAATACCTACCCACCTCCTGGGCAAAGCGGTCGATATCCTTGTCAATGAGATAGCCACAGAGCAGATAGTCGCCTATCACCTTGCGGGGCACGGAATCCCGACGCTGGAGCATCTGAAGATAGCGCACTGGTTCCATCTTCTCCGCCGGACGAGCACCCAGGAACTTGAACAAACTATCCTCAGGGCATAACAGCATCCTGGTCTTGCCATTGGTCGGAAGTATCTCTGAACTGGTTCCCGAGACGGGGTATTCAAAAAGATGATCCCCTAGTCCGTCCGTCCTTGCCAGCGCATACATGCGCAACATCATCAGATGGGCATCACTTTCTAGTGATTTCTTGCCGACCTTCAGGCTTTGCTGATAGGCCCCTTTGGCCAGCAGACCTTCCGTCTGCATGCGATAATGGAATACGGCATTCGTATTACCCAGCCAGGCCACACCCATGATCAGCAGCGACATCACGAGCATATTGATCCACATCGGACGAGAGATGAGCGAATAGGATTCGTCATCCTCCACCTCCTGAATCTGCCGCGCCAGGAAGACGCCAGCCAGCCAGACGATGGCGACAATCACGACCAGCCACCAGGACACCATGTGAACCACCTCATGATCGGATGCTATCTGCTGACTCACGTCCGTCAGCATCGCCAAGATCATCATGGAAGGCACATAAGTCAGTGCGTGGGTACGCTTCTTCAAACGGATGATGCTATAGACAGCCAACTGGAGGAGATACAACACTGCCGTTATGATGAGGGCACCTACCACCTTATTATAATGCGTCAGTCCGCCACTCAGCACATGTTGCGTCATGGCCATCACATCGGGCTGGAAGAAGAAGAGCCAGCACAAGGAGAATACCACAAAAACAATAGCACACATCACTTGGATGGTGAGCGTGCTACTGTTCTTATTTCGACGGTTATAGTTCATACTATACTTTCTTCAAGACGACGGCAGAACGTGCAGGGATATAGAGTTTCAGCCACTCCTTCTTATCCTTCACATAGAGCGGGTCATAGTTCGTCAGGTGCGTCATCGTGTCATCGGCAAAGCCATTGCCGCCGAAGTCCATAGAGTCGGTATTCAGCACCACCTCGTATGAACCTGTTGGCACGAGGAAGCCATAATCGGTATAACTGCGGTCGGGAGAGAAGTTGAACACGAACACGAGGTCGCCCCTCATGAAGCAGAGCACCTTGTCGCCCTCGTCGTGCCAGATCTCCGTCACTGGCGTATCCTGGAAGTTGCGCACCAGTTTGATGGTCTTCAGCATCTCACGGTCGAAGTCTCCCAGCCAGTGGTAGCAGAGATCCTTGTTATCGACGAGGTTCCACTGGCGACGGGCATACTTGTACGACCAGCCGTTACCCTCACGGGGGAAGTCGATCCACTCGGGATGGCCGAACTCGTTACCCATGAAGTTCAGGTAGCCGCCGTTGATGGCTGCACAGGTCACGAGGCGTATCATCTTATGCAGGGCGATACCGCGCTGGGCGATGTCGTTCACGTCCTTCTTGGCGAAGTGCCAGTACATATCGGCGTCGATGAGTCGGAAGATGATGGTCTTGTCGCCCACGAGTGCCTGGTCGTGGCTCTCGCAGTACGAGATGGTCTTCTCGTCGGGACGACGGTTCTTGACCTCCCAGAAGATGCTCGTCACGTTGATGTCCTCATCGCGCACCTCCTTGATGGTCTTGATCCAGTAGTCGGGGATATTCATCGCCATACGGTAGTCGAAGCCGTAGCCGCCGTCCTCGAACTTCGCTGCCAGTCCGGGCATACCGCTCACTTCCTCGGCGATGGTGATGGCGTCGGGCTTCACCTCGTGGATCAGGCAGTTGGCCAGCGTCAGGTAGCAGATGGCGTTGTCGTCCTCATGACCGTTGAAGTAGTCGCCATAGCCTCCGAAGGCCTCACCCAGTCCGTGCGAGTAGTAGAGCATCGAGGTTACACCGTCGAAACGGAAGCCGTCGAACTGGAACTCCTCGAGCCAGTACTTACAGTTGGAGAGCAGGAAGTGGAGCACGTCGTCCTTACCGTAGTCGAAGCAGAGCGAGTCCCAGGCGGGATGCTCATGACGGTCTCCAGGATAGAAGAACTGGTTGGGATCGCCAGCGAGGTTGCCCAGACCCTCCACCTCGTTCTTCACGGCGTGGGAGTGCACGATGTCCATGATCACGGCGATGCCGTTCTTATGGGCGGTATCGATGAGTTCCTTCAGTTCCTCAGGCGTACCAAAGCGGCTGGAGGGAGCGAAGAACGAACTGACGTGGTAGCCGAACGAGCCGTAGTACGGATGCTCCTGGATGGCCATCACCTGGATGCAGTTGTAGCCGTCCTTGATCACACGCGGCAGCACATTGTCCTTGAACTCAGTATAGGTGCCCACCTTCTCGGCATCCTGTCCCATACCCACATGGCACTCGTAGATGAGCAGCGGGTTCTTCTTGGGCTTGAAGTTCTTCTTCTTGAATTCGTATTTCTTCTCGGGGTTCCACACCTGGGCGGAGAAGATCTTCGTATTGTCATCTTGTACGACGCGACAGCACCAGGCGGGGATACGCTCGCCCTCACCGCCGTTCCACTTCACCTTCATCTTATAGAGGTCGCCGTGCTTCAGGGCCTTCTCAGAGAGTTTCAGTTCCCAGTTGCCCGTGCCTTCAATACGCTTGCAGCGGTACTTCTCCGACTCCTGCCAGTTGTTGAAGTCACCGATCAGGTAGATGTCCGTCGCGTTGGGGGCCCACTCACGGAACACCCAGCCCTTGGCCAGTTTGTGGAGTCCGAAATAGAGGTGGCCCGTAGCAAAGTCGGAGAGTTTCTTCTTACCGTTCTGTGTCAACTGGCTGAGTTTCCACAGGGCGTGGTCGTGACGGCCGCGGATGGCACCCTCAAAGGGTTCCAGCCATGAGTCGTTGCGCACCAGTCCAATATGCTCGGGCTCCTTACTTTGAAGTTTGACTTTTGAAGTTTGAAGTTTTTGATTACTTCCGGCCTTGGTTGCCTTCTTGGGAGCCTTCTTTGCAGCGGGCTTCTCTGTTTCTTTCTTTGTTGCCATATACTTTCCTGTTTTATGTCTTATGCTTTCACTTTGAAAATGGCCTTGCGAATCTCCGGCTCCGAGGCGATGCAGGGAGCATGGCCGTCCTGCGGGAAGAAGATGGCCATCTGTCCGGGCTTCAGGGTAACATAGGTCTGTGCCAGCGTGTCGCCGTATTTGGTAATGTCCTTCTCGGCATTATACTCGAAGTCGGGCAGGTCTTCCAACGGCGTATAGCCGAAGGTCTCCTCGCAGGAGAGCGGGATCTGAATGTCGATCATGTTGATATGGGTCTCCAGGGTAGCCGCCTCCTTGCCACGCCCTTTGGCGGTGGTGAGGTTCAGGAACAGGTCCTTGTCCTTGATAGGATACTTGCCAGCCTCCAGCGTCTGTAGGTCATGGCCTTTCAGGAATTCCACTACATCGGCAAGCAACGGGTTCATTGCCACGTACTTGTCAAGATTGTCTAATCTGTCAATGATCATAAGATTATAATTTTTAAGTTGTTGTTACTTCACTTGTCTGTGGCCGCGGGTATAGACACCACGGGCGGTGATATTACCGTTACGGTCCTTCTCGACGAACTCTCCGTCGCGCACGTTGTCGCGATAGATCCCCTCGAAGCGGTTGCCGTCCTTATCCTCCTCAATACAGGCCCCATTGCGCTTGCCGTTCTTGAAGATACCCTTAAACTTGATGCCGTCGGCATAGCGTACGATACATTCCCCATTAGGCTGCCCGTTCTGGAAACTGCCCTCCACGGTGTCGCCGCCCTTCTTCGTCAATTTGCCCTTGCCATGCTGCTTGTCGGCCTTCCACTGTCCCACGTAGGTGTCACCGCTCTTCCATACGAACGTGCCCTGTCCCTGCTTGTCTCCCTCATGGAACTGGCCTGTGTATTTGTCACCGTTGGCATATTTGAAGATGCCGGTGCCTGTACGGGCACCATTCTCATACTCACCCTCATAGACGTCGCCGTTCTGGAACCTATAGATACCGCGGCCGTGCATCTTGTCATTGGCCCACTGACCCGTATAGGTGTCGCCTCCTGCATATTTGTAGGTGCCGTTGCCCGAACGCATGTTCTCCTTCCACTCGCCATCGTAACTGGAGCCATCGCCCCAGTCGAAGAAGCCCTTGCCCTGGCGCTTGTCGTTCTGCCAGTCACCCTTGTAGTAGGCACCGCCCGAGAACGTATAGGAGCCCTTGCCCGAGCGCTTGTCCTGCTTCCAGTCACCGTCATACTTGTCACCGTTATAATAGTACATCACTCCGTGACCGTGCTGGTAGTCGCGGAACCACAGGCCGTCATAGCGGTTATTGTTCGAGAAATAATAGATGCCATGCCCGTGCTGCTGATCCTGGAACCACTCTCCCTCGTACTTCTCCCCGTCGAAGAAGGTATAGATGCCGTAGCCCTGGCGCTTACCCTTGTCGTACTCGCCCTCGTAGGTGTTGCCGTTCTTGTAGGTGGTCTTACCCTTGCCGTGGGGCTTTCCGGCCGACAGTTCGCCGTTATATTCGCCCCCGTCCTTCGTCGTCGCCGATCCGAGGGTGATTTTCTGCGCTCCCATCGTCAGGGGAAGCAGTATCATTGTTATCAGGAATATATATTTTTTCATGAATGAATCGTCTGTTTTAATTACACTGCAAATTTACTCATTTTTTCCGAGACTGCCAAACTCTTGTACATAAATTAACGATATAAAAGTGTTTTTTCCAGTATTTTTCGTTACCTTTGCAACCGTTATGAAATTTATCGCTATTATCCCTGCCCGTTACGCGTCAACACGCTTCCCGGGCAAGCCGCTGGCCATGCTGGGCGGCAAGACAGTGATCCAGAGAGTATATGAACAGGTCACGAGCGTGCTCGGCGAGGCCTATGTGGCTACCGACGACGATCGTATCCTGAAGGCCGTCGAGGCTTTCGGCGGCAAGGGCGTGATGACGCGTGCCGACCACAAGAGCGGTACGGACCGCATCCAGGAGGCAGCGACAACCATCGGAACGGATGCCGACGTGATCATCAACGTGCAGGGCGACGAGCCCTTCATCCAGCCCTCGCAGATCGAGACACTGATGCACCTCTTCGACGATCCCGCGACGCAGATCGGCACCCTCGGCAAGCGCTTTGAGACGATGGAGGCCGTGGAGAATCCCAACTCCCCGAAGATCGTCACCGACAACCGTGGCTTCGCCCTCTACTTCAGCCGCAGTGTGATACCTTATATAAGAGGCAAGGAGCATGGGAACTGGTTTGGTGAGTATCCTTACCTGAAGCACATGGGCATCTATGCCTACCGCCGTGAAGTGCTGGCCGAGGTCACCCGTCTGCCGCAGAGCAGTCTGGAGAAGGCTGAGAGCCTTGAGCAACTGCGCTGGCTCCAGAACGGCTACCGCATCCGTGTGGGTCTCACCGACGTGGAGACCGTTGGCATCGATACCCCTGAGGACTTGCAGCGTGCAGAGGAGTTCCTAGTAGTCTGTAAAGTCTAAAAGTTGACTAAAGGGTACAAGTGTTTTAGTTTAACCCTTGCCTCTTCATTCGTAAACTGCCAGTCTACTCCCTTCTGCCTGTTGTTCCTATCGGTATGCCATTTCTCCAGTTCCGCATTCAGGTCATCCAGATTGTCAATCCTTCTTTTCCCGAGACATTGTTTTGACAGTGCGGACAGCTCTATTTCTGCAATGTCGAGCCAGCTGCCATGCTTGGGGGTATAGTGGAACTCGAACCGTTTGGCAAGCCTCAATGCTTCCGCTGGTGGGAATGCCTCGTAGAACGATCTCTTGTCGTGCGTGTTCAGGTTGTCGCACACCATTATTATCCTCTCGGCATCAGGGTATATCTCATCTGCGAGCCATTTCATTTGTCCCGCCCAGTCAACCTTCGTCCTATGCTCCAGGGCTTTGGCATGGCGGAAACCGGCAAGTGGCTTCGTAAAAAGGAAGATGCTGCATGTACCATTACGGACGTACTCACTGTCCTGGATCAAGGCACCATTGCTCTTGCGACGCCCCTTGCGGGCCTCACCCAGCAGCTGCAGCGGCTTCTCGTCCATGCAGACAACGGGATACCGTTCGTCGTATGGACGGCTGTAGACCTCCAGAACATCCTCCATGCAGGCCGCAAAATCCGCGCTTTGCTCCTTGGGGATGCACCATTCCTCGACCCGATGCGGTTTCAGGTCATTCTCCCTCAGGACCTTTCCGACCGTGGTGTGGCTTATGCTGTCTATGTAATTCATCTGTACCATTCTTTCTGACAACAGCCTCAGCGTCCATTTGCAGTAACCTTCAGGAGGTGCATGACAGGCGAGTGCTATCAGGTGGGCTTCCACGTCGCCCGTTATCTTCCCTTTGACAGGAGGGGTGTCGCGCTTCTTGCGCCAGATGCACTCTATACCCCTTCTCTGGTAGTCCTTTAATATATTGTTGACGGTGGTTCTGGATATACCCAGAACTCTGTCCAGCTCATCGATGGCACATTTTGCATCGGCATTACTATCAAGGCGCAGTAAAACATGGGCACGTTTTATGGTCCGTGATGCACTTTTACCTTTGGAGACAATAGACCTGAGCTCTTCGCGCTCCTTTTCTGTGAGTCTTACGGCGTATTTTCGCTTCGGCATAGCTGAATTCAAGTGATTGATTTTCAGCTATAAAGGTACGAAAAATATCTGACATATGCAAGTTATTTGGCTGATAATCAACAGGTTAAGCCAATTCTGTTTTACTCAAGACATGGAGCCTGATTGACGCGCATAATAGAGAGCTTTAGTCAACTTTTAGACTTTACAGACTACTAGTCAGAAAGACATGTTGACTATGTTTCAATTGCTGTAGGCCTTCTCGCCGATGGTTTCCTGCGAGCCGATGGTCATCTGACGGAGGTCGTAGTAAGAACCGTTGTAGATATTGAAATCGACGTTGCCCTTGATGCCTGGCAGACGGCCTACGTCGGTATGCTGCCAGAACTTCCACTTACCCTTGTATTCAAGTGAATCCACATAATAATGGGCAATCCAGTAAGGATACTGCTCGAAAATGGAGTCGTTAAGGTAGCGCGTCTTAAATTTAAAATAGGTGTAGATGATAGGCTTCACCTGATAGTGCTTTTCCACAAGGTCGAGCCACTGGAGCACGGATGTCTTGAACTCCTCGTCGGTCTGCTCCTTGGGCTTGTGCTCCACGTCGAGCACGGGCGGCAGGTCGCCGTTCTCCAGTTTGACGGTACTGATAAAGTGCCAAGCCTGCTGCTCGGCAGGTGTATGCACACTGTAGAAATGGTAGGCACCGCGTGTGAAACCGTTCTCACGGGCCTGAAAGAAATTATCGCGGAAATTCTCGTCGGTCTGGGTAGCCCCCTCCGTGGCCTTGATCATCACAAAGCGGATGGGACACTTGTTGATCGAGCCGTTGTCCTTGAGTTCCCCCCAGTCGATACGTCCCTGATGGTGGGAGATGTCGATGCCATGGATCTCGTAGCCCTCTGGATAACTGACGTCGCCGTAGAGCGCCCGCCATCGGAAGCCAAAGGGGCCGACGAAGAAATAGTAGAAGAACCAGATATAGCCGGCGACGACGGCCGCTCCGCCTATCCACCAGCCCCAGGAGGGCACCTTCTGTAAGAAGCGGATAAGAAAATTAGGGCGATGGTGCCCTCCAGGACCATGATAGGTCTGGGAGGTGCCAACGCCCTTTCTTCTTACAACGCGCTTCTTGGCCATCGATTACTTGCTTTGCTCCAAAGCAAGGGTACGGGTGGGCTGGTCACAGACCTCCGTGGGTCCCCAATACTGGATAGGACCAGGATAGACGTAAGCCGTCTCACGGGCCCATTGGTCGCGGTGAGCAGCGAACTCCTTGAAGGGGGCACCGTCGAGTTCGACGAGGGCCTTGCGGATCACGGGCTTCATCTCACCGGCGCGACGCTCCATGTTCATCATCATCGTGATAGGCACACCACCGGCAATCCACTGCTCAGCAGGAGCCGTGGTGTTCTTCACGATAGCCATATAGCCGGTCTTGCCGTTGGCAATCAACTGGGCAGCGGATGTACCAAGGGCGTAGCAGTAGTCGGCATCGAAATTAGAAGGAGCAGCGCAGCGACCCTCGTAACCAAAGAAGTGGTGCTGAGTGCCAAACTTGCCACTGTACTTGCCTTCCTTCTTCATCTTCTCGAGTTTCTGGGCCACCATCGTGGAGAGCAGTTTCTCAGTCTCGATAAGCGACACCTGGACGTTTCCGTGCGGGTCGCGGTCGAGGGCGAGTTGACGGGCCACGCCAACAGGCAGTGAGTTGAACACGGCGAGGTTCTCTGCCGTGAGGTGACTCTTGGCGAAATCGACCTGCTCGTCGCGGCTGATCTCCTTAGCCTCAGGCAGGGCCAGCACGTCGTTGAGTTGGGCAATCAGTTTCTTGATGGCGGGGATGAACTCGATGACACCCTCAGGGATGATGACCGTACCGAAGTTGTTGCCATCGGCAGCACGCTGGGCCACGGCGTTGGCGATATAATCCACGATATCATCGAGGCTCATGGCCTTCTGCTCGATCTCCTCAGAGATGAGGCAGATATTAGGCTGTGTCTGCAGGGCGCACTCCAGGGCGATGTGAGAAGCCGAACGGCCCATCACCTTGATGAAATGCCAGTACTTGCGGGCAGAGTTACAGTCACGCTCGATGTTACCGATCAACTCTGAGTAAGTCTTACAAGCGGTATCGAAGCCGAAGGAAGTCTCGATCTGGGAGTTCTTCAGGTCGCCGTCGATGGTCTTCGGACAGCCGATCACCTGTACGCCATACTGCTTGGCGGCATAGTACTCGGCCAGCACGCAGGCATTGGTGTTAGAGTCGTCGCCACCGATGATCACGATGGCCTTAATGTCGAGTTGGCGGATGATCTCCAGACCCTTCTCAAACTGATCCACCTTCTCGAGTTTCGTACGGCCGGAGCCGATCATGTCGAAACCACCCGTATTGCGATACTCGTCGATAATCTCCTTAGTGAGTTCCATATAATTGTGATCCACCAGACCGCCAGGACCGAGGATGAAGCCGAAGAGACGGTTCTCGGGGTTGAGTTTCTTGATCTGGTCGAAGAGACCCGTGATAACGTTATGCCCGCCAGGAGCCTGACCACCAGAGAGTATGATACCCACGTTCATCTTCGTATGATTAGCCTCTGTAGCAGGCTCGAACTCCACGATGGGCATACCATAGGTGTTGGGGAACAACTTCTTAATCTCTTCCTGGTCGCCGACGCTCTGGGTGGGCTGACCTTCCTTGATCTTCACGGCACCTTGAAGAGCCTTCGGCAACTTAGGCTGATAAGCGGCTCTCGCCATCTGCAATGCACTTTTTTCCATAATCTTGTTATTTGTTATTTTAGAATGAATAATTCGTTTCCGAGGCGCAAAATTAGTTTTTTTTTGTTAGAATTGCGAAAGAAAAACGGGTATTTTGCGCATTTTAATATTTTTTGAGATTGAAAGACTTGTTATTTCGGGAAAAATGATTATCTTTGCTTACTGAATATATCAAAATCAACCAATAAGGAGGAATTATATGGCAAACAAGAGAACATTAAAGAAAGGTATCCAAATGATCTGTGAGGATCTGTTCGCAGAATGCGTCGCTGTCTCCCTGTATGGTCCTGATACATGCAAGGAGAATGCGGATGCGCTTCTCTTTGCCATTGTGAAGATGCAAGACAACTATATCAGTAGGGTCTCCCATCCGGAGCCGGGCATCAGCGCAAAGGCATACTTTAAAGATCTGCGAGAGAAATTCACTGCACAGGTCGAAGAGATCACCGATCAGATCAACGCTTAGTTTTTATGTGGAAGAATTTTTGTAACTGGCTGTTATACAAGCGATGGGGGTGGACGGCTGAAGTAACTGAGGACCACCCCGACAAGTTTATTATCTGTCTGGCCCCCCACACGAGCAACTGGGACTTTCTGCTTGGGCAACTCTATGCGGGTGCCAGGGGTATGCAGAGCAATTTCCTGATGAAGAAAGAGTGGTTCTCCTTCCCGCTCGGACTCCTTTTCAGACACCTAGGAGGCATACCCGTCATCCGACAGAAGCACACCAGCATGACGGACAGCATGGCCGAAAGCGCCAAGAACGCGAAGACCTTCCATCTCTGTATCACGCCAGAGGGAACGCGCTCGCCCAACCCGGACTGGAAGAAGGGATTCTACTTCATCGCCCTCAAGGCTGGGATACCTATCCTGCTCTATGGCTTGGATTACGAACGGAAACTTATTCAGTGCACAAAGACGGTTATACCGTCAGGAGACCTGGAAGCGGACATGCGAGAAATCAAACTCTATTTCAAGGACTTCAAGGGCAAGAAGCCCGAGAACTTTACCATTGGAGACATATCATGAAAACAATCACAACACTCATCCTGACGACTTTGCTCTTGGTGCCTGCAAATGCTCAGAAGGACCTAAGATCTAAACTGGACAACTATTTCAACAGTTACCGCGCTGCAGGACAGCGGATCCGCTCTAATGCCCATCTGAAAGACATCATGCAGAACGACTCCCTGCGCACCATTGAGGTGACTGCCGATAACCATTTTGGAGAACAGACCTTCACTCCGCAGACCGTAGCGTCTGTCTATTCAGAAGTCCGTGCCCTGTTGCCAGACTCCTGTCAGGACTACGAGTTGACCATCAAGAGCGGAGGCTGGGACCTGCGACAGTTGGTGCCTAACCGTCTGCGCGGCGAGGAGGATGCCAGCCGTGTCTGGGGCGACATCGACTACATGGGTAAGCCGTGGGTAAGCAACGCATCGCTGCCCTATCAGATCACCAAGGGACTGCAGAACCGCCATCTCTCCATCTGGGCCAGTCATGGGCGCTATTACAACATCAAGGGCAATGAATGGAAATGGCAGCGCCCTCCCCTCTTCGGCACCCGTGAGGATCTGTTCACGCAGACCATCGTCGTACCATACCTGATCCCCATGCTGGAAAAGGCAGGAGCCGTCGTATTCACCCCTCGTGAGCGCGACTGGCAGAAACATGAGATGATCGTGGATAACGACACGCGGAGGACGGCCATGGGCGTCTACATCGAGACGCAGGGGAATCACGCATGGCAGCAGACCGACTCCGTGGGCTTCGGCTATCACACGGGTGTCTATGTGGATCAGGAGAATCCCTTCAGGGCCGGGACAGCCCGACAGGCACAGACCGTGGAGCATAGCCGCCATCAGAGCGAGATCTCCTATATGCCACAGATTCCAGAGGCAGGCCGATATGCCGTCTATGTCAGTTACCAGACGGTGGAGGGAAGCATCGACGATGCACACTATACCGTCTGGCATCAGGGCATCCCCACAGAGTTCCGCGTGAACCAGCAGATGGGCGGTTCGACATGGGTCTATCTCGGCACCTTCGACTTTGACCAGGGCAACAACGAGGATAACCGTGTCGTACTGACCAACAAGAGCAGTCGCCATGGCATCGTTACGGCCGATGCCGTCCGCTTTGGCGGAGGCATGGGAAATATCCGCCGAGGCTTTACCACCAGTGGGTTGCCCCGTTGTCTGGAGGGGGCCCGCTATTACGCCCAGTGGGCAGGAATGCCCTATCACGTCTATTCCTCAAAGGACGGTGAGGATGACTATGGCGACGACATCAACGTGCGCTCGCTGATGACCAACCACCTGGCAGGAGGTTCCTGTTACATGCCTGATACCATCGGCTGCCAGGTGCCCATAGAACTCTCTCTCGCTGTCCATAGCGACGCCGGCTATACGGCTGACGGGAAATCCCATACGGGAACCCTCGCCGTGGTTACGACCTATCTGAACGACAGTGTTCTCAGTTCAGGCCGGTCCAGACTCGCTTCACGCGACTTGGCCGACGAACTGCTCTCCACGATACCCAATGAGATACAGCAGAAATACGGCAGTTGGCAGAAGCGTGAACTCTGGGACAGGAACTACTCCGAAAGCAGGGTGCCGGAGGTGCCAAGTGCCATCCTCGAGACCATGTCGCACCAGAACTTCGCCGACATGCGGTATGGGCAGGATCCCAACTTCCGTTTCGACTTTGCAAGGAGCATCTATAAGACCCTGCTCCGCTACATCAGCCGGATGCACCATACGCCCTATATCGTGACCCCACTAACGCCTAATCATCTGCGGGCGGAACTGACTGACAACGGCAAAGCGCGCATCAGTTGGAATACGGTGAACGATCCTGTAGAGCCCTCTGCCGTCCCAACTGGTTACGTGGTATATACGGCTGTAGGAAAAGGCGGATTCGACAACGGCTACTATGTGAAGGGCGGCCAGACCAGCGTGGAAATAGAGATCGAGCCTGAACAACTGTATAGTTTCAGGGTGGCTGCCGTCAACAATGGTGGAGAGAGTTTCCCCAGTGAGGTGGTGTCCGTCTATAACGTGCCAGAGGCCCAGAAGACCGTGCTCATTGTGAACGGTTTCCATCGCCTTTCCTCTCCGGCCGTCCGCAATAATGCTGCGGAACAGGGCTTTGACCTGGCCTATGACCCTGGCGTGACCTACGGCAAGACCGCTGGATGGACGGGCTACCAGACCTGTTTCAACAAGGCCACGATAGGAAAGACGACTTCGGATGGACTTGGCTTTACCAACGACTCCCTGGCAGGACAGATCATTGCGGGTAATGATTTTAACTACGTGCGTACTCATGCGGAGGCCATCGCCTCGGCCAAGCGCTATAGCATCGTTAGTTGTTCGTCGGAGGCCTTGGAAAATAATGAGGTCAGACCCACTCAGTATAATATGGTAGATCTGATCCTGGGGTTGGAGAAGAACGACGGCTGGTCGTTGAAAAGATACCAGGCCATCTCTCCGATGCTTCGTCAACATTTGCAACTATTCACCTCGCGCGGTGGTTCCCTGCTTGTCAGTGGCTCTTACATCGGAGCGGACATGACGATGCCGTCAGAGCGGAGTTATCTGGAGAGAGTGCTGAAATGCAGATATGAAGGCGTTGACAGGGATAGCCTGGAACGAGACACCATCTCTGGAATGGGGACGACATTCGAGTTCTACCGCCATCTCAATGATGTGCATTATGCCGCTACGCATCCGGATATCCTACAGCCTGTAGCACCTGCCTATTCAGTCATGCTCTACGCTGATGATTACAGCGCCTGCGTGGCATACGACGGCCAGGACTATAAAGCCATGACTCTCGGATTCCCCTTCGAATGCATCAAGTCGGAAAGGAAGCGGCTGTCGCTGATGAGAGGTATTCTCAGATTTCTATTACAATCATTATAAACTTAAAACAAAAAGCGTTATGAAAATCCAAACAAATTCATCAGGCACTCGGAGCATTGAACTGTCCGAAGAACATCTGGCAACCATCGAGAAGTACCAATTATTCCGCGACCTTATCGACTCTAACGGCTACGTAGATGAGCAGGTACTTGACAAACTGAAACTGAACATCCGCAGTCTGCTGGAGGGTGATGCCGGCAAGGACAAAGCCCTGCTAGATCTCTGTCTTGATGTGATCTATCATCCCAACATGAAAGCATTCGGTCTGCAGCAACTGGTGCTGCTCTTCATCAACTGGAAGAACCAAGGGAACAGTAACCTGGGCTCCACGACACGGGCTTTCCAGGGAACGCCGTTCAATTGATCCGTCAAATCCATATAATCCGTAGGAGTATTAATCAACAAATTGAAAGAGTATAGGCTGACGGACTTTCTGCCGACGACAAAGAAGGAACTCGACCTTCGTGGATGGACGGAGGTCGATGTCGTCCTGTTCTCTGGCGATGCTTATATCGACCATCCATCGTTCGGGGCAGCAGTCATCGGACGCACGCTGGAGGCGGCTGGCTATAAGGTGGCTATCGTGCCACAGCCAGACTGGCATGGCGACTTCCGCGACTTCAGGAAACTCGGACGCCCACGTCTGTTTTTTGGCATCGCCCCAGGCTGTATGGACTCGATGGTAAACAAATATACAGCCAATCGTCGATTGCGCTCCGAGGATGCCTATAGTCCTGACGGTAGGCACGACATGCGGCCTGAATACCCCACCATCGTCTATTCAAAGATCCTGAAGCAACTGTTCCCTGATGTGCCAGTGATCCTGGGCGGCATCGAGGCCTCGCTCCGACGACTGACCCACTATGACTACTGGCAGGACAAACTCCAGAAGTGTATCCTCTGTGATGCGGGGGCTGACCTGCTGATCTACGGTATGGGTGAGAAACCTATCCTGGAACTCGCCCGTCAATTGAGTGAGGGCGTAGTTATCAAGGATATCCGTGATATCCCCCAGACCGTCTATCTCTCTCGTCGCGAGGAGATCCCTGGCGGTATCAGAGAAGACGACATTGTGCTCCACAGCCATGAGGAATGTCTGAAGAAGAAACGTTCGCAGGCCGAAAATTTCCGTCATATCGAGGAACAGTCGAACATGATGCATGCCCAACGGCTGCTACAGGGTGTCGATGGTCGTTTCGTCGTGGTGAATCCGCCCTATCCGCCTATGACGACGGAGGAACTGGACGCCTCCTTCGACCTGCCCTACACCCGTCAGCCCCATCCGAAATACAAGGGTAAGCGGATACCTGCCTACGATATGATTAAGCATTCGGTGAATATCCACCGTGGGTGTTTCGGTGGCTGCGCCTTCTGCACCATCTCGGCCCATCAGGGGAAGTTTATCTCCTGTCGTTCGAAGGAGAGCATACTGAAAGAGGTGAAGCAGGTAATGGAGATGCCCGACTTCAAGGGTTATCTCTCTGACCTCGGGGGACCGTCGGCCAATATGTACGGGATGGCTGGCAGAAACAAGAAAGCCTGTGAGAAATGCCGTAGGCCCAGTTGCATCCACCCGCAGATCTGTCCTAACCTGGACACTAACCACAGCCGACTGCTCGATGTCTATCACGCCGTCGATGCCCTGCCAGGCATCAAGCGCAGTTTCATCGGCAGTGGCGTGCGCTACGACCTGCTCTTGTATCGTAGCAAGGACGAGGAGGCCAACCGTGCCGCCCTGCAATACACCCGCGAACTGATCATTCGGCATGTGAGCGGTCGTCTGAAGGTGGCCCCAGAGCATACCAGCGACCGTGTGCTCTATCTGATGCGCAAGCCGAGTTTCCAGCAGTTCTATGAGTTCAAGCGCCAGTTCGACCGTATCAACAAAGAGGAGAACCTCCGCGAGCAAATCATCCCCTACTTCATCTCGTCGCATCCTGGCTGTCGTGAGGAAGACATGGCAGAACTGGCCGTCATCACTAAGAACCTCGACTTCCATCTCGAACAGGTGCAGGACTTCACCCCTACCCCTATGACCAACGCCACGGAGACCTGGTATTCCGGCTATGATCCCTATACGCTGGAAGAGGTGTTCAGCGCGAAGAGTCAGAAAGAGAAACTCGCCCAGCGGCAGTATTTTTTCTGGTATAAGCCCGAGGAGCGGCGTAACATCGAACAGAGCCTCCGTCGCATCGGCAGACCCGATCTCATCAGTAAATTGTACAATGGAAATAATCGAGCAGAGCATCATCCCCAAGAACCCCGCCAAGAAAAGCGAGGACGGAATCGTCGTCACAAATGACTTCGTGGCCGTGATCGACGGCTCCACCTCGAAGACACCCCGCCACCATTGTCCCTGGATGAGTAACGGGCGCTATGCCATGCGACTTATCAGCCGCTATATCCACAAGATGCCTGCTGATACCAGTAGTCATCAGTTCTGCGTGGGCGTTACAAGGATGATTCGTCGTCATTATCGTTTCCGCTTCCCTGCAAGTCGGATGGCTGCGCATCCTGAAGAACGGCTCTGTGCCTCGGCCATCATCTATAGTCGTCTGCGCCGTGAAGTCTGGATGGTGGGCGACTGCCACTGTCTTATTGGGGATGAATATTTCGATAATCCCAAGCCCTACGAACAAGAACTCGCCGTATTGAGAGGAAACCGCGTCAGGGAGTTATTGGCCGGGGGCATCCCTCAGTCGGAACTGCTCCAGCCCCATGATCCTGCCCGTGAGGTGATGATCCCCCACATGCTGGAGACGATGCAGAACCAGAACAAAACCTACGCCGTGATCGACGGCTTCCCCATTCCCGAACAGAAAGTTCTGGTGCTCACCCTTGGCTTCCAGCCCTTCGAGATCGTCTTCGCCTCCGACGGCTATCCGTTCTTGGCCAAAACTTTGGAAGAATCGGAACGTCTGTTGAACGAACAGCGCCTTAAGGATCCGCTGAACATCGGTGAATTCAAGGCTACCAAGGCTTTCGTCGTAGGCAATAACTCATTCGACGACCGCTCTTACATAAGATTTACTGTCTGAAACTGAATTCGCAGCCCTAAAATTTGGCTGTTTCCGAAAAAAGTTATACCTTTGCAGCCGATTTCCGAAAAATCAAGGTTAGGTTCCGTAGCTCAGTTGGATAGAGCAACTGCCTTCTAAGCAGTAGGCCTCGGGTTCGAGCCCCGACGGAATCACAAGCAAGATGAAAAAGACGTTTTACAGTTTGGCAGTACCCATCGTGGTACTGGTCGTTATCAGTTATATTCTCCCCACACCTCAACATACCGGCATGTATTTGGCGGCTATTGATATGCCTTTACCCAAACCAGAAGCGATTGAGACTGCTCCCAACACACTGGTTCAAGATGAACTCGACTATTATCTGGAGCGCCATAACGTCGAGGATGAAGGATATGAGATGGTGGTAGCCTTTGCCAACGGTCGAAGGCATGAGATCGAAGTTGATCCGAAACTCGATGTCAGAAATATCGGGACGTGGAAGAACCACCGTCGCGAAGGAACGGCCATCGTGCTCGACTCTCTGGGACGCACCATCGTGGGCACCTGTCGCGACGACTCGTTGGAGACTGGTATCCGTCCTGACAGTGTCGGTCTCTATCTCGGAGATTTCAGCCATGACTGGGCCGATGGTCATGGAGCCTATCTGACTTCTGACGGCAGTTACTTCGAAGGCCACTGGGAGAAAGATCGCCGCCACGGCTTTGGTCTTGAACTGCTGACACCCAACGACGAAGATCCCCGTCTCCGTGTCGGCGAATGGAGCAAGGACAAGTTTCAGGGCGAGCGGATGAAATACACCTCGGAGCGTATCTACGGCATCGACATTGCCCGCTACCAACACGGAAAGGGTCGCCGCCCTGTCGCTATACAGTGGAAAAAACTGCGCATCACCCATGTTGGCAAGCGCGGCAGTCACAATGTCAGTGGCACGGCCGACTATCCAGTATCCTTCGTCTTCATCAAGAGCACCGAGGGTGTCAGCGTGCGCAACAAGTTCTATCCCGGTGACTACGTTCAGGCTCGTAAGCACGGCATCCATACGGGTGCCTACCATTTCTGGTCGATGCGCAGCAGTGGCGCCTCTCAGGCTGAGTTCTTCCTAAAGAACACGCGTTTCAACAAGGGCGACCTGCCCCCAGTGCTTGACATCGAACCTACGAAGGCACAGATCGAACAGATGGGGGCTGATAACCTGTTCCACCAGATACGCCAGTGGCTCAGGATTGTGGAACAGCGTGTCGGCGTAAAGCCCGTGCTCTATGTCAACCAAATGTTTGTAAACAACTACCTTGTGAACCAGGCTGACCTGAAGCGCGACTACTCCGTATGGATAGCCCGCTACAGCGAGTATAAGCCCGATGTCAGGCTCACCTACTGGCAACTCTGCCCCGATGGTCGTGTAAGCGGCATTCAAGGCGACGTAGATATAAACGTCTTTAACGGCTATAAAAGCCAGTTTGAGAACTACCTCGAAGAAGAAACCATCCAGTGATCTGACGGCCAGGACGCATTCACCGTCCGCAACATTTCGCTGAAGTAATTAAAAAAACGATTCCATATTTCCCTTCAGCCGAGGCGTAATCCTTTGAATTTCAGCGCGTTCGACTGAAGGGTCCTTAGATGCCCTTCGCCATGCCTAAGATACCGATTTTTCATTCTAACAAAGCCATTTTTCCTAAAGCGGCATTTGCTACAAATTTGACAGCCGTCAAACGATTGTCTGACTTCCGTCAAATGTTCGTTTGACGGCCGTCAAATTTTGGGCACTTTACTCTTTAAGATTGACATCCATTGCCCAAATCAGCACCATTCAGCCGATACAACTGATAACCAGCAAGTTACGTGTCGGCTGAAGGGAGAAACAGAAATTATTTCCTAAAGATGTCGCTTTTTCTATAAATATGTTGTACCTTTGCATCAGAAATGTAACTAAGGTATGAATTTCACTGGTATTATCATCGCCATCATGACCTTTCTCACGATAGGCATCTGGCATCCGATAGTGATTAAGACGGAGTATCACTGGGGCACGCGCCCCTGGGTGGCCTATCTGTTGGTAGGCGTCTGCTGCATCGCAGCGGCTCTGTTTGTCGAGAATCTCTATTTGTCGTCGTTTCTCGGGGTGTTTGGAGCCTCGGCCCTCTGGGGCATCGGCGAACTCTTTTCGCAGAAGAAGCGCGTGGAGAAAGGGTGGTTTCCCATGAACCCCAAGCGTAAGGACGAATACAACGCGGTATGAAGACGCTGCTGATCCTCGTGGGTAAGACCACAGACAAACATTTCCAGGCAGGCATCAGCGACTACGTGGAGCGCATCGGCCACTATATGCCCTTCGACCTGGTGACGATCCCTGAACTCAAAAACACAAAGAGCCTTACAGAAGAGCAGCAGAAAACAGCGGAAGGTGGACTGATACTCAAACAGTTACAACCGTCTGATAGAGTAGTATTGCTCGATGAGCATGGGCGCGAACTGCGTAGCGTCGAGTTTGCCCGCTGGCTAGAACAAAAACGGAATACGGCCCGCCGACTGGTCTTTGTAATCGGCGGACCGTATGGATTCTCTCAAGCCGTCTATGGACGGGCCAACGAGCAGTTATCGCTCTCAAAGATGACGTTCTCGCACCAGATGATCCGGCTCGTGTTTACGGAGCAGGTCTATCGGGCGTGTACCATCATTAAGGGAGAGCCTTATCATCATGAGTGAGGCTTAGAGGTCGTTATAGTTCTGGACGGCGAAGGTCGAGGTACGCATGTCGCCTGTCTCGAAGCCGCGCTTCAGCCAGCGTTTGCGCTGATCGCTGGTGCCGTGGGTGAACGATTCGGGCGTAGCCCTGCCCTGTGCCTTCTTCTGCAGCCAGTCGTCGCCAATGGCCTTAGCCAGTTCAAGCCCCTTCTCCAGATCACCATACTCCATCGACTGGTTCATCTGATCCTCGTAATGGGCCCACACGCCAGCATAGTAGTCTGCCAGTAGTTCGAGGCGCACGCTGATCTTGTTGGCATCCGTCTTGCTCGACTGGTTCATAGCCGTATGAGCCTTGGAGAGCGTACCAGTCAGATATTCGACATGATGGCCGATCTCATGGGCAATCACGTAGGCGTAGGCGAAGGTATTACCCTCGACACCCAACTGACGCTTCATCTCCGTGAAGAACGACAGATCTACATACAGTTTCTGGTCGCCTGAGCAATAGAACGGACCGACGGCAGCCGTGGCGGAACCACAGGCGGAGTTCACCTGATTAGAGAACAGCACGAGCGTGGGCGACTCATAGGTAGCCCCCATCTCCTCGAACACCTTCGACCAAACATCCTCGGTCGAGGCGAGAATCTTCTTGCAGTCAGAGGCCAGAGCCTGTTCCTCCTCAGTGAAACTGCCCTCATCCACCGTCTCCGTGCGAGCCGACATCTGCTCCTGGGCAGCCTGCAGACCAGCCGACAGCGGGTCGCCACCACTCATCCAGGCAAAGAGGGCTGCAATGATCACTGCACCGATACCACCACCGGCAATCGCTTTTCCACTCATTCCTCGGCGGTCTTCCACGTTGGAACTTTCTCTTCTTCCGTCTAATCTCATAATCGTTAATGTTTTAAGTTAATATTTAATCTTAATGTTTAATTTTTTATGTTTATCTACCTCACTGTCATGTGGAAACAGCCCTGCTTCACTTCGTACTTGATATAGCAGCGCTGTTGCTGGCGCAGGTCGCGTAGCACCTCACTGAGTACCCACTTCAGCGTGTCATTACGAACCATCCGTCGATGCGGACCGTCGGGATTCTCTACGGTCTTATAGCGGTTGTAGCAGATGTCGAAGGTAGTACCATAGAGGTGGCACGAATTCTCCGTCGCATTACCATTACGACGGCGCAGTTTCGCCACATCATCCTGCGAGCGCAATACACTGGTGACGATAACCTTATGCAGGGGTACACCCTTCACGTAGAGGCTGTCCATAAACGCCTGTCCGATATCCTGCAGGAGTACAGCAGCCCTCGGCACTAGATAGGGAATACTGGAATACAGCGGATCAACATGGTAGTAGGGATTAGACCCCATATAGACCAGTTCGCGCTTGCGTGATTCAGCATCCTCACGATTCTTCACTGGGGTGACGCCCCACTTCTGAGCCGCCACCAATTGTACGGCGTTGGTATCGGGAAAGGCGGTTGTGTAACTAGCCACTGAGTGGATGCGATGGGCCTTGGAGGGATCCCTAGTTTCCCTAGGCGGGCTAGCCTCACTAGCCGCCCTGGACTCCCTCGGCTCCGCCACGTCTGGGAATACCCACCTGACAACTGCCAGCAAGAGCACAGTGATAATAAAAACAAGCAAATATGTTTTTTTAGTCAATCTCATGAAGAAAAATCTTTTTCGGGGACAAAGTTACAAATATTTTTTGTAATTTTGCACGCAAATCAATAATTTGTCGATAAATTGATAGAGAAACATCTTGTATTGGAGGATATCGACCCTGTAGTGTTTTATGGAGTCGGCAACGGACATTTACAAATGATCCGTTCGCTTTATCCGAAGTTGCGCATCGTTGCCCGAGACAATGTAATACGTGTTTTGGGTGATGAAGAACAGATGAGTTCGTTTGAAGAGAATGTAGAGAAACTACGACAACATGTATTACGCTTCAATGCCTTAAGAGAAGAAGACATCCTTGACATTATCAAGGGGAAACGTACAAAGGACAATATACCTGACGATGTGATTGTCTATTCAATGTCCGGGCGCCCCATAAAAGCCCGTTCCGAAAATCAACAACGACTGATCAATGCCTATGAGAAAAACGACATGGTTTTTGCCGTTGGTCCCGCAGGTACAGGAAAAACATATCTGAGCATCGCATTGGCTGTAAAAGCGCTAAAAGAAAAGGCGGCTAAGAAAATCATATTGAGTCGTCCCGCCGTAGAAGCAGGAGAAAAACTGGGATTCTTGCCTGGCGATATGAAGGATAAAATTGATCCCTATCTGCAACCCCTTTACGATGCTTTAGAGGACATGCTGCCACAGGTAAAACTGCAGGACATGATGGAGAAACATATCATACAGATTGCTCCGTTGGCCTTCATGCGAGGTCGAACACTGAGTGATGCAGTAGTCATTCTCGATGAGGCGCAGAACACGACCCCAGCCCAGATTCGGATGTTTCTTACCCGCATGGGCTGGAACACGAAAATGATCATCACGGGCGATATGACCCAGATAGACCTGCCCCACTCGCAGAAAAGTGGTTTGATAGAGGCTCTACATATATTAAATAATGTGGAAGGTATCGGAGTTGTCAACCTCGACCGTAACGATATTGTGCGTCATAAACTTGTAACACGTATCGTCAACGCATATGAAACATTTGATAAAGAACGAAATAGCAATGAAAGCATTAACAAGAACTGACTTCAACTTTGAAGGACAAAAAAGCGTGTATCACGGAAAGGTTCGTGATGTCTATAACATTAATGACGATCTGATGGTGATGGTTGCAACAGACCGTATCTCGGCTTTCGATGTGGTGCTGCCAAAGGGCATCCCCTTCAAGGGACAGGTGCTGAACCAAATCGCCGCCAAGTTCCTCGATGCCACAACGGACATCTGCCCGAACTGGAAACTGGCCACGCCCGATCCTATGGTGACCATCGGTCTGAAGTGCGAAGGTTTCCGTGTTGAGATGATCATCCGTAGCATCCTGACAGGCTCTGCCTGGCGTGAGTACAAGAACGGCTGCCGTGAACTCTGTGGCGTGAAACTGCCAGACGGCATGAAGGAGAACGAGCGCTTCCCCGAGCCCATCATCACGCCAACTACCAAGGCCGACGAGGGACATGACATGAATATCTCCAAGGAAGAGATTATTGCCCAGGGGCTGGTATCTGCTGAGGACTATGCCGTGATGGAGGACTACACCCGTAAGATCTTCAAGCGCGGACAGGAAATTGCCGCCAAGCGCGGACTGATCCTCGTAGATACGAAGTATGAGTTCGGCAAGCGCGATGGTAAGGTGTATCTCATCGACGAGATCCACACTCCCGACTCCAGTCGTTACTTCTATGCTGATGGCTACGAGGAGAAACTGGCCAAGGGCGAGCCTCAGAAGCAACTCTCGAAGGAGTTTGTACGTCAGTGGCTCATTGAGCACAACTTCATGAATGAGCCTGGACAGGTGATGCCTGAAATAACAGATGCCTATGCAGAGAGTGTATCGGACCGTTACATTGAACTATATGAGCACATTGTAGGTGAGCAATTCGAACGTGAGACCAACGACGAGGATATCGCCACAAGAATTGAGAAGAATGTCAGTGATTGGCTGAAGGTCTTCAGGAATAAAAACGCCTAGGATCCTTAGAACTCCTAGAACCGCCTAGAAAAATGAACTACAAGCAGGAACAGATCAAACCCTATGGTGACGGTGAGAAAGCCTGTCAGGTGGAGCGAATGTTCGACAACATCGCTCCGACCTACGACAAACTGAACCACCGACTGTCGTGGGATATCGACAAGGGATGGCGACGGAAGGCCATCCACCGACTGGAGCCGCACAAGCCTAAGACCCTGCTTGATATCGCCACCGGTACTGGCGACTTCGCCATCCTCGCAGCCAAGATGCTACAGCCCGACCGACTCATCGGTGCAGACATCAGTGAGGGAATGATGGAGATCGGACGGGAGAAAGTAAAGGCAGCAGGACTGCAGAACATCGTCTCCTTTGAGAAAGAAGACTGTCTGGCACTCACCTACCCCGACGGATCGTTTGATGCCGTGACGGCGGCTTTCGGCATCCGTAACTTCGCCGACCTAGACAAGGGACTTCGTGAGATGTGCCGCGTCCTGAAAACAGGAGGGCATCTGAGCATCGTGGAACTGACAACACCTGTCTCGTTCCCGATGAAGCAACTCTTCCACCTCTACTCCCATACGGTGCTGCCCGTCTATGGACGGCTGATCTCTAAGGATAAGAGTGCCTACGACTACCTGACAAAGACCATCGAAGCCTTTCCACAGGGAGAGGAAATGATGGTAATCCTCAGGAAGTCGGGTTTCAAGGAGGCATCGTTTCGACGACTGACCTTCGGCATTTGCACGATGTATTTCGCAACTAAATAAATACTGACGACAATGGACAAGTACGGACTAATTGGCTATCCACTGGGACATTCGTTCTCCATCAGTTACTTCAACCAAAGGTTTGCTGATGAGGGAATCAATGCCAAGTATGAGAATTATGAGATTCCCAGTATTGACATCCTTCCAGAGATACTGGACAAGAATCCCGAACTGAAGGGACTGAACGTGACAATCCCATACAAAGAGAAGGTTATCCCCTTCCTCGACTCCCTCTCACCAGAGGCGAGAGCCATTGGTGCCGTCAACGTGATCCGAGTCACTCATGAAAAGAACAAGACCATCCTGAAAGGATTTAATAGCGATGTCATCGGCTTTACACAGAGCATTGAACCAATGCTGGATAAGAAATGGCATGGGAAGGCCTTGATTCTTGGAACAGGCGGTGCCTCAAAAGCCATTAGTTACGGCCTGAAGTCGTTGGGCATCGAACCCGTCTTCGTAAGTCGGTATGAACGCCCCGAGACCATCCAGTACAAGAGCATTACTCCAGAAGTCGTCAAGGAATACAACGTCATCGTGAATTGTACACCAGTAGGTATGTATCCTCATACTGAGGAATGTCCGGATCTGCCCTATGAAGCGATGGATAGCCACACTATACTCTACGACTTGATCTACAACCCTGACCAGACCCTCTTCATGCGGAAGGGAGCCGAACAAGGGGCCGATGTGAAAAACGGACTGGAAATGTTGCTTCTGCAGGCCTTCGCCAGTTGGGAGTTCTGGAACGGAAAAGAAAAATAAAGATATGGACAACAGATATATGATGCGTGGCGTGAGTGCCGCCAAGGAAGATGTGCACAATGCCATCAAGAACATTGATAAGGGTATCTTCCCACAGGCTTTCTGTAAGATTATCCCGGACGTCTTAGGGGGTGATCCTGAGTACTGTAACATCATGCATGCCGACGGTGCCGGTACGAAGTCGAGTCTGGCCTATATGTATTGGAAAGAAACGGGCGACCTCTCCGTCTGGAAGGGCATTGCCCAAGACGCCATCGTGATGAACACCGACGACCTGCTGTGTGTGGGTGCCGTAGATAATATCCTCGTTTCAAGCACCATCGGGCGCAACAAGATGCTCGTCCCTGGAGACGTGATCTCAGCCATCATCAATGGTACTGATGAACTACTCGCCGAACTGCGTGAGATGGGCATCGGTATCTGGCCGACGGGTGGTGAAACGGCTGATGTGGGCGACCTTGTCCGCACGATCATCGTCGATTCCACCGTCACCTGTCGCATGAAGCGCAGTGAGGTGATCGACAATGCCAATATCCGTCCAGGTGATGTGATCGTAGGTCTCTCCTCTACAGGACAGGCTACCTACGAGAAGCGCTATAACGGAGGAATGGGTTCAAACGGGCTGACCTCGGCTCGTCATGATGTCTTCGCCAAGTATCTGGCCGAGAAATATCCCGAGAGTTTCGACCATGCCGTGCCTGACGAGCTGGTATATAGCGGCAAGTACAGACTGACGGACAGCGTAGAGGATTCGCCCGTGGATGCTGGTCAACTCGTGCTCTCGCCCACCCGCACCTATGCCCCCATCATCAAGAAAATGCTCGACGAACTGCGCCCGGAAATCCACGGCATGGTACACTGCACAGGCGGCGCCCAGACCAAGGTGCTCCATTTCGTGAGTGACAACTGCTGTGTGGTGAAGGACAATATGTTCCCTGTGCCCCCACTCTTCCGTGCTATCCACGAGTGCTCTGGCACCGACTGGCGTGAGATGTACCAGGTATTCAACATGGGGCACCGCATGGAGATCTATGTCCGTCCCGAGGTGGCCGAGCAAGTTGTCGCCATCTCGAAAAGTTTCAACATCGACGCCCAAGTGGTCGGCCACATCGAGGAAGGCCAGAAGAGTTTGACCATCCAGAGTGAATTCGGTACATTTAATTATTGATATGGATAATAACAGTATATTACAGAAACTTGACGGTCTGGAGGCCCGCTTTGAGGAGGTATCGACCCTGATTACCGATCCTAACGTGATTGCCGACCAGAACCGTTTCGTGAAACTGACCAAGGAATACAAGGATCTGGGTGACATCATGGATGCCCGCAAGCGTTATATCGCCTGTCTGAACGGTATCAAAGAAGCCAAGGATATCCTCGCCAACGAGACCGACCCCGAAATGAAGGAGATGGCCCGTGAGGAACTGGCTGCCAATGAGGAACTCCAGCCCAAACTGGAAGAGGAGATCAAGATCGCACTCATCCCCAAGGATCCCGAGGATGCCAAGAACGTACAGATGGAGATCCGTGCGGGAACGGGTGGCGACGAGGCCTGTCTGTTTGCCGGAGACCTGTTCAAGATGTACAAGAGTTACTGTGAGTCAAAAGGTTGGCAACTCTCTATCACGAGCGTGTCAGAAGGTGCCGTCGGCGGTTTCAAGGAGATCGACTTCGCCGTGAGCGGTGCCGATGTCTATGGTACGCTGAAATACGAGTCGGGCGTGCACCGTGTGCAGCGCGTGCCCGCCACGGAAACCCAGGGGCGTATGCACACCTCAGCAGCCACAGTGGCCGTGTTGCCTGAGGCCGATAAGTTCGAAGTGCACGTCAACGAGGGTGAGATCAAGTGGGATACTTTCCGTAGTTCAGGAGCCGGTGGTCAGAACGTGAACAAAGTGGAATCCGGTGTCCGTCTGCGCTATATGTGGAAGAATCCCAATACGGGTGAGACCGAGGAAATCCTCATTGAATGTACGGAGACGCGCGACCAACCGAAGAATAAGGAACGCGCCCTCTCCCGTCTTTATACCTTTATATATGATAAGGAACATCAGAAATACATGGACGACATCGCCTCGCGCCGTAAGAGTCTGGTATCGACGGGTGACCGCAGTGCCAAGATCCGCACCTATAACTTCCCGCAGGGCCGTGTGACGGATCATCGTATCGGTTACACCACCCACGACCTGCAGGGATTCCTCGGCGGTGATATCCAAGCCATGATCGATGCCCTGACCGTGGCTGAGAATGCAGAACGAATGAAAGAAACAGAACTATGACCAAACAAGAGTTAATACAGCAGATTCGAGAGAAGCAGAGTTTCCTCTGTGTGGGGCTTGACACAGATATTGAAAAAATTCCGCAGTGTATCATCGATGAGGCGAAGGCCAAAGACGGCGAGGACTATATCTTCCGTGCCATCTGCGAGTTCAATGCTCTCATCATCGACGCGACAGCCCCCTACTGTGTTGCCTACAAGCCGAACCTGGCCTTCTACGAGGCTTACGGTGTGGATGGCATCCTGGCCTTCGAAGCCACTATCGACTACCTGAAGGAGGAATACCCTGACCACTTCATCATCGCCGATGCCAAGCGCGGTGATATCGGCAATACGTCGAAAATGTATGCCAAAACTTTCTTCGAGGAATACGATGTCGATGCCCTGACGGTGGCTCCCTATATGGGCGAGGACTCCGTGACCCCGTTCCTCGGCTATGAAGATAAGTGGGTGATCCTGTTGGCCTTGACTTCTAACAAGGGCTCGCACGATTTCCAACTAACGGAGGGCAAAGACGGTGAACGCCTGTTCGAGAAAGTCCTGAAGACCTCCCAGCAGTGGGGCAATGAGAAAAATATGATGTACGTCGTGGGTGCGACGCAGGGCCGTATGTTCGAAGATATCCGCAAGGTGGCTCCCAACCATTTCCTGCTGGTGCCTGGTGTAGGTGCTCAGGGCGGTTCACTGCAGGAGGTCTGCCAATACGGCATGACGAAAGACTGCGGTCTGCTGGTTAATTCCTCGCGCGGCATTATCTACGCTAGCCATGAGGAGGACTTTGCTGAAGTCGCAGCCCAAAAGGCTAAGGAACTCCAGCAGGAGATGGCAACAGAACTCAAAAAGGCCGGTATCATCTAAGTTTTGTTTACTGGTGGACAACAAAATCATCAACGACCCCGTATTCGGCTTCATCAAGATACCCAAAGGGCTCCTCTACGGAATCGTGGAACATCCTTTGTTCCAAAGACTTAACAGGATCAACCAACTGGGACTGGCCTCTGTCGTCTATCCCGGTGCACGGCACACGCGCTTCCAACATTCCTTGGGTGCCTTCCATCTGATGAGCGAAGCCGTGCTATCGCTCCAGCAGAAAGGAAACTTTATCTTCGATTCCGAGGTGGAAGCCGTAGAGGCCGCTATCCTGATGCACGACATTGGGCACGGCCCGTTCTCTCACGTCTTAGAGAACACTCTCATCCATGGCATCTCCCACGAAGAGATCTCACTAATGATGATGGAGAAGATCAACCAGCACTTCAACGGGCAACTGAACCTCGCCATCTCCATCTTTAAGGGCGAATATCCCAAGAACTTCCTACACCAGTTGATTTCCAGTCAGTTGGATATGGACCGTCTGGACTATCTCCGTCGTGATTCCTTCTATACGGGTGTGACAGAGGGCAATATCGGGTCTGCCCGTATCATTAAGATGCTCAATGTGGTGGATGACTCATTGGTGGTGGAACAGAAAGGCATCTACTCGCTGGAGAACTATCTTACAACCCGCAGACTGATGTACTGGCAGGTGTATTTACATCGAACCTGCGTGGCCTACGAGAAAGTCTTGGTGAACATGCTCACACGTGCCAAGGATCTCATCCGACAAGGACAAGACGTATTTGCCTCCCCTGCCCTACACTATTTCCTCCAGCACGATGTAGATGCCGCATGGTTCGCCGAACGCCCGGAAGCACTGGCCAACTATGAGGAACTCGATGACTCTGACATCTGGAGTGCGATGAAGGCCTGGAAGCACCACGATGACAAAATTCTGGCCACCCTGGCCTGTGACATGCTCGACAGGAACATCTTTAAGGTGGAGGTACATGAGGAACCGATTCCTCAGGAACGGATCGCCGAACTCCAGGCATCCATCGCCAATCATCTGTCCATTCCTTTGGAGGATGCCCACTATCTAATGAGTGTCAACACCATCTCGAAAGATATGTATAACGTGGATGATGATAGTATCGCAATTCTTTACAAAGATGGCACTATCAAGGACATTTCCGAGGCTTCCGAATTGCTAAATGTTCAATTACTTTCTAAAAAAATAAGAAAATATTATCTTTGTTATCAGCGTTTTGAATAATTTTCGCTATCTTTGCACAAATTATAACGAAGAAACTCTGATTTATGGAATTTACAGCCAAACAGATTGCAGAATTCATCCAAGGCAGAGTGGAAGGTGACGAGAATGCCGCTATCCATACGTTTGCCAAGATAGAAGAAGGAGTGCCAGGTGCCATCTCCTTCCTGTCGAATCCCAAATATACTCATTACATCTACGAGACAAAGTCGAGCGTTGTTCTCATCAACGAAGATGTTAAGTTGGACAAGCCTGTCAATGCTACTTTGATTCGTGTTAAGAACGCCTATGAGTGTGTGGCCAAGTTGCTCCAGTTGTATGAGTCGATGAAGCCCAAGAAGACAGGCATTGACACACTGGCCTCCATCTCGCCTAAGGCCACCATTGGCAAGGATGTCTTCATCGGAGCCTTCGCCGTGATTGGTGATGGGGCCGTGATTGGCGACGGCACACAGATTTATGCCCACACCGTGATTGGCGATGGCGTCACCGTAGGTGAGCAATGTCTGATCTATCCGAACGTCACCATCTATCAAGGATGCAAATTAGGAAATAATGTGACAATTCACGCAGGTACTGTCATTGGTGCTGATGGTTTCGGCTTTGCTCCCAACACAGAGGGATATAATAAGATCCCACAGATTGGTATCGTAGTGATTGAGGACGATGTGGAGATTGGTGCCAACACCTGTATCGACCGTTCTACGATGGGACAGACCGTTATCCGCAAGGGCGTGAAACTCGACAACCTCATTCAGGTGGCCCATAACTGCGAGATCGGTGAGAACACCGTCATGTCGGCTCAGGTGGGCCTTGCCGGTTCCACGAAAGTAGGTGCATGGTGCATGGTGGGCGGCCAGGCTGGCTTTGCAGGTCATATCCATATCGCTGACAAGACCTTCATCGGTGCCCAGAGCGGTATCATCAAGAATACCAAAGGCAACGGTGAGACACTGATCGGCTCTCCCGCCATCGGCCCGAAGGTTTTCTTTAAAGCCAAGGCCGTTTATCCAAAACTGCCTGATATGTACAAGGAAATTGCAGCCTTGAGGAAAGAGATTGAAGAATTGAAAAAGTTACTATGTTTGCAGTCGGAAACACCAATGAGCCGATAGGAGATAGTCCTTAAAGCAGAGAAATATTCCGCACCGTGAGGTGCAGAGAACCTCTTCGCTACGCTTCGAGAACCTCTACATCTCACGTTGCGTGAAAGGGGCTTCGCGAAGAAAAGAGGCAGAAAAATTTGGTACGATAATAA
>FLNY01001583.1_pt1 | contig 57230 bp, 47 predicted proteins | sample 1140381 | NCBI WGS metagenome assembly FLNY01 (sample SAMEA3878172, study PRJEB12797) | bioreactor metagenome | biome: Moose rumen | place: Sweden | collected 2011-10
TAAAGTCGCACATCACCTCCAAATCGGGTGTGAATGTGTCGTATTTGTTGACGACGGCATCTTTTCCGTCGTAAATTGCACAAAAAATCATATCTTTGTGCACGTCTAAACCGCAGGTTTTCATATGTGTAACATTATATGGTACAATTACAAATATGCAAAATCCTGCGGTTTCCTGCGTAGCAATTTTTATTTGTCTGTGTTGAAATCGAAAATTTTTATGTAAATTTGCAAATCGTAAAACTAATTAAACTATAATAAATGAATACAGATAGACTTATAAAAGTCAGTTCCATAACAAAGAAACTACTTGTGGCTCTGTTCGCCTCGTTTCTCTTGATTTTCCTGCTGTTCCACATGACAGCGAACCTTTTTATCCTCGCCAAGGACGGAGGTGAGGCATACAGCGCATTCTGCCATTTCATGGGTAGCAACCCTATTGTCAAGGTCTTCGAGGTAGTGCTGCTGGCATGCTTTGTGCTGCACATGGGTCTGGCCTCATGGCTCTGGTTCCAGAACCGCCGCAACCGCCCTGTGGGCTATAAGAAACCCAGCCGAAGCAAAACCGGCAAAGGTTCTAAGCTGTCAATGATAACCGGAAGCCTGCTGCTCGTCTGCATCCTTTTCCATTTCTACGACTTCTATTTCGTGAAGCTCAACTTCGTCAAAGGTACTTATATGGTCAAAACCGAAGAATTTATGGTTGCTGACCCCGACAAAGAGATAAGCGAAGAGGCTCAAGTGGTGTTTATGAACCTTATTAAAGATGGCAAGGCCAGTAAAGATATGCAGTGGATACGTCAAATCAGTGCCGAGGACAAGGATGTGTTGCAGAATGCCTTTCCCGAAGCTGAGTTCGAGCCTGATTTCTACACTATGGCCCGACAGAAGTTCAGTATCTGGCACATTGTACTAGGTTACCTTATTTTCTTCGCCGTCGTAGGCATCCATATCCGTCACGGTTTCGAGTCGGCATTCCAGACTTTTGGACTCAACCACTACAAATACAGCCGCCTTATCGAAATTCTCGGCATCATATACACTTGGGTTGTGTGCGTCGGCTTCTCCATCGTCCCATTGGGTGTATTCTTTGGATTATAATAATCTCTAGAATCTCTAGGATCCCCCTAAATTCTAAAAATTCAAAAAAAATGATTGATTCCAAAATACCCGAAGGTCCTCTCTCTGAAAAATGGACCAGATACAAGACCTCTCAAAAACTCGTCAATCCCGCCAACAAGCGAAAACTCGACATTATCGTCGTCGGCACCGGTTTGGCCGGAGCATCGGCTGCTGCTTCACTCGGTGCTCTTGGCTTCAATGTTGATATTTTCTGTATTCAGGACTCACCACGAAGAGCACATTCGATTGCTGCACAGGGCGGCATCAACGCTGCCAAGAACTACCAGAACGACGGCGACAGCGTAGAACGGCTCTTCCGCGACACCATCAAGGGCGGTGACTACCGTGCCCGCGAAGCCAACGTCTATCGCCTTGCCGAAGTCAGCGGCGACATCATAGACCAGTGTGTCGCTCAAGGTGTCCCATTTGCTCGCGATTACAGTGGCCTTCTCGACAACCGCTCATTTGGAGGTGCTCAGGTAAGCAGAACTTTTTATGCTCGAGGACAAACCGGACAACAGCTCCTCCTCGGTGCCTACGGTGCCCTAAGCCGCGAAATAGAACGTGGGAGCGTACGACTACACCAACGTTGCGAGATGGAAGAACTTGTATTAGTAAAAGATAATAACGGAAAGAACCGTGCCAGGGGTATAATTGTCCGTAATCTCGTGTCCGGTAAACTGGAGCGCTATTCGGCACATGCTGTAGTTCTGGCAACAGGTGGCTACGGCAACGTCTACTTCCTCAGCACAAATGCGATGAACAGCAACGGCAGTGCAGCATGGATATGCCACCGCAAAGGCGCCCTCTTCGCCAACCCCTGCTACGTCCAGATACACCCCACATGCATACCAGTCCACGGCGACTACCAGTCGAAACTCACTCTCATGAGCGAAAGCCTCCGCAACGACGGACGCATTTGGGTGCCTAAAAAGAAAGAAGATGCCGAAGCACTTCGCAACGGCACCATGAAAGCCAACGATATACCTGAAGCGGAACGCGACTACTACCTAGAACGACGCTACCCTGCCTTCGGCAACCTGGTGCCCCGCGACGTGGCATCACGCGCCGCCAAAGAACGCTGCGACGCCGGATATGGCGTAGGTTCTACCGGGCTGGCAGTGTTCCTTGACTTCAGCGACGCCATCAAACGACTGGGCAAAGATGTTGTCGAACAAAAATACGGCAACCTTTTTCAGATGTATCAGAAAATCACAGATGAGAATCCTTATGAGACTCCCATGATGATATATCCTGCGGTACACTACACAATGGGAGGATTGTGGGTAGACTACGAATTACAGACCACTATTCCTGGGCTTTTTGCCGCAGGCGAAGCCAACTTCAGCGACCACGGAGCCAACCGACTTGGAGCATCTGCTTTAATGCAGGGTCTGGCCGACGGCTACTTCATCCTACCCTACACTCTTCAAAACTACCTTGCCGACCAAATTAATACAGGTCACATCCCCACCAATACAATCGAATTCGACGAGGCAGAAAAAAACGTTCTCCTGCGAGAACAACGACTAATAGACATCAAAGGCAACAAGACCGTCGACCATTTCCATAAAGCCCTAGGACATATCATGTGGGAACTGGTGGGCATGAGTCGCAACGAAGAAAGTCTCAATAAAGCCGCAACAATGATAGACCAACTTGAAGAAGAATTCTGGAGCAATGTGCAAGTGCCCGGAGACATAGAGAGTTTTAATCCTGAAATGGAAAAAGCCCTCCGACTCGCGGACTATTTTGAGTTGGCACGCCTCATCACTGCAGACGCAATGCATCGCCGTGAATCGTGTGGAGGCCATTTCCGCACTGAAAGTCAGACCGAGGATGGCGAAACGCTGCGCGACGACAATAATTTCATGTATGTCGCCGCATGGGAGTACCAAGGTCACGCTCAACCAGAAACGCTCCACAAAGAACAACTCAACTATGAGCATATCAAGATTGCAACAAGAAATTACAAGAATTAAGAATGGATTTCACACTACATATATGGCGTCAAGATAACGCCCAAGCCAAAGGTCGTTTTGAGACCTACGCGGTCAGAGACATATCACCTGAATGTTCATTTCTCGAAATGCTCGACATCCTCAACGAGCACCTTATCAATGACCATATAGCACATCCCGTATGTTTCGACAACGACTGTCGTGAAGGCATCTGCGGAATGTGCGGGCTATATATCAATGGCCGTCCTCACGGCAACGACGACGGTGTAACCACATGCCAGCTCCACATGCGCAAATTCAATGACGGCGACGAGATTTGGATTGAGCCCTGGCGCTCCAAGGCATTTCCCGTCATTCGCGACTTAGTCGTCGACCGCAACGCCTTCGATAAAATCATTCAAGCCGGAGGCTATGTCAGCGTTACGACGGGCGGTGTCCCCGATGCCAACACCATTCCAATCCCCAAAAGATTGGCAGACATGTCTATGGATGCCGCGGAATGTATCGGTTGCGGAGCATGTGTAGCCGCTTGCAAAAACGCGAGCGCAATGCTATTTGTTGGTGCCAAAGTAGCACACTTAGCCCTGCTACCGCAAGGTCAGATTGAAGCTCATGAACGCGTCAAGAAAATGGTGTGCCGTATGGACGAACTCGGTTTCGGCAGCTGCACCAACACCTACGCATGCGAAGCCGAATGCCCGAAACAAATCAAACGACAAAACATCGCACGCCTCAACCGCGAATGGATAAAGCAACTTTTTGCCGGCAACCACAAACAAAAATAATCTATAAATTAAACTTTTTGTCAACAGCTAAAAGATGTCTGATATCAGACATCTTTTTATTTATACATAATTGAAATATAGCAAATTATAGAAACAGGAAAAGACAAAATACTAAACAACAGACAATTATTTTTCAACAAAAAAAACACCAAAAAAAGATAAAAATTCTTCAAAAAAAAATTTGGAATTGAAAAATAATTGTATATTAAATGGCCTTGAAAAAATATAATGAAATAATAATATGCTGTCATTTAAGATATTTTAGAATCATTATGTGCCTTGTGAAAAACGGTGTCGTTTTCGTTTAATAAAAAAAATCAACATGACCAAATTTTTTTTTCAAAAAAGAGAAGAAAAAAATATTTGAACTTTGCATCACAGAAAAAAAAACAAACATCAGGGATAAGTATAAAATAATCAATCGAAACTACTCAAGAAATGGCACAAACTTACAAATCTGTTTGGACAAACTGCTTAAAAATTATAAAAGACAACCTCGGTCCCGAAAACGAACAAGTTTATAGGACTTGGTTTGAACCTATAGTGCCCATCCAGTTGGAAGACAACGTCCTAACAATACGTGTTCCCAGCCAGTTTTTCTACGAATGGCTTGAAGAACATTTTATAGACCTGTTGAAAAGAACAATACGGCTACAATTGGGTCCTAATGGAATGCTTAAATACAGCATTCTGATGGATACCAGCATCGCCGACACTCCTATCACCACTGACTTGCCCTCAACAGGACGCCAGGCCACCTATAACAGAGCAAAAGACGCTCCTCTCATCATCAACAGCGACGAAAACAATCGCGAGATTCCTAATCCTTTTATCCTCCCCGGGATACAAAAGGTAAAAATCAACTCGCAACTCAACGGCAACTATACACTTGAGAACTTCGTGGAAGGCGACTGCAACAGATTGGCTCGTGCCGCAGGATTCGCTGTAGCTGAAAACCCAGGACGCACCTCTTTCAATCCACTGCTTTTGCACGGTGGTGTAGGACTTGGAAAAACTCACCTTGCCCACGCCATAGGAATCAAAGCCAAGGAAATAGACCCCAACAAAACGGTTTTATACGTCACATCGGAACAATTCCTGCAACAATATGTAGAGGCTGTAAAAAACAAAAATACCAATGACTTCATCCATTTCTACCAGATGATTGACTTCTTGATACTTGATGATATACAGTTCTGGGCCTCAAAAGGCATCCATACACAAGAGGCTTTCTTCCATATCTTCAACTATCTGCATCAGAAAAACCGCCAAATCATTATCACCAGTGATAAGGCTCCGTCTGAACTCGGGACCCTCGAACCTCGTCTGCTGTCCCGACTGAAATGGGGTCTTGCTGCCGATTTAGGTACTCCCGATGTAGAGACCCGTATGGCAATCTTGAAACAGAAACTGGCTAACGACGGAATCGAGATGCCGCAGGATGTTATCGAATATATTGCATACAACATCAACACCAATGTCCGCGAACTCGAAGGTGCACTGGTATCACTCATTGCACAATCGTCGCTCAACCACCGTCAAATAACCATCGACCTTGCAAAACAGATGGTTGACAAGTTCGTAAAGAGTACCACGCGTGAAATAACTATTGAATACATACAAAAAGTGGTCTGCGACTACTTCAAGCTTCCTATCGACAGCATCCAATCACCTACCCGCAAACGCGAAATCGTACAGGCACGCCAACTTACAATGTACTTCGCTAAAAAAATGACTAAATCGTCTCTAGCCATCATAGGATTGCATTGCGGAAACAAAGACCACGCCACCGTTCTTCACGCCTGCAAAACAGTCGCCAACCTCAACGAAACCGACAAACAGTTCCATTACTGGGTAGACGAACTGGAAAAGAAATTCAAAGAATAAATATCTTCAACTTTTGTGGGTAAAGTAGCATTCAAACCTGGGACAATGATTTATCCGCTGCCCGCAGTCATGGTGACTTGCGGTGACAGTCCAGAATGCTACAATATCATCACTGTGGCGTGGACTGGAACAATCTGCAGTGACCCGCCCATGTGCTATATCTCAATCCGAAAACAAAGGCATTCGCACAACATCATAGCACGAACAGGTGAATTTGTTATAAATATAGCCACAGCCGACTTGTCACGTGCTACCGATTGGTGTGGAGTGAAAAGCGGAAAAGACTTCAATAAATTCAAGGAACTGCACCTGACTCCCGAAGCGGCCCAAGTGGTCAAAGCACCGCTGATTGCCGAATCGCCTCTCAACATCGAGTGCAAGGTATTTGATATTAAAGAGTTGGGAAGTCACGATATGTTTATGGCCAACATCGTTGCCATCAATGCAGAGGAAAACCTTATAGACAAAACCACAGGAGCATTCCAACTCAACCATGCAAGACCTCTCGCCTACTCTCATGGTAAATACTATAGTCTGGGCGAAAAAATTGGTTCGTTCGGCTTTTCTGTAAAAAAGAAACGGTAAAATAAATCTCTTATTTTACCGTTTTCTACTTATATATTAATTATTACCAAACATCTTTATGAATATAACTTGTGTTGAACCATTAGGCATTAGTCCTGAACATTTTGAAGAAATCAAATCGTTTTTTGCCGATAAAGGACACTCTTTCAGCTATTACATGAATCGCGATGAAAGCGAAGACATCCTTGTTGAGCGAATGAATGATAGCGATATTGCCATTATTTCCAACATTCCTTTACGGGAAACGGTCTTGGCTGCATGTCCAAAACTTAAAATGCTGTCAGTAGCCTTTACTGGACTGGATCACATAGACCTTGCATATTGTAATGCCCACAACATAAAGGTACAAAACGCTGCAGGCTACTCTACTACGGCAGTCAGCGAACTGGCAGTTGGGTTGATGCTCGACGTACTCAGAAAAATTACAGAACTCAACAATGCTACATGTCAAGGGAAATCACGCGGGACTTTTCTTGGTCGCGAGCTAAAAAACAAAACGGTCGGCGTTGTCGGCACCGGAGCTATCGGCACAGCAACCTGCAAGTTGCTGCTTGCCTTTGGATGCAAAGTACTGGCATACAATCGTAGCGAACACGAGGAAGTGAAACAGATGGGCATCTCTTACACCTCTCTTGATAACATTATGCAAGAGTGCGACATCGTGACACTACACATACCCATGTCATCCGAAACACATCATCTGATAGACGCACGCCGCATAGCTCTGATGAAGCAGACTGCTATCCTTATAAACACTGCCCGTGGAAATATCGTCGATATTGAAGCATTGGCAAAGGCTCTTAAAAACGGACACATTGCCGGAGCCGGTTTTGACGTTTATGAAAAAGAACCTCCCCTGCCAACATGCCACCCATTGCTCAATGCTCCCAACTGCATCACAGTCCCCCACATCGGCTACGCTTCACGCGAAGCCTTTGACATCAGAGCTGATATCGTCATCAATAATGTAAAAAACTTTCTTGGACTTTAATCATCATTAAATCACGACTATTGCCGTCCTATGAGCATTAATAGTTTTATAAAAAAAACATCGTTTACAGCACTACTCTCCCTTGCATGTGCCATCGGAGCCAAAGCTACCCCTGTTTCACAAAACAAAGCTAAACTTATTGCAAAACATTACATATCAATCGTCGAGCCTACCATCAACGACGAACTGACACTATGCCACACATGGAATGACAATCAAGGCAATGCCATTCTTTACGTCTTCAACATCGGACAAACGGGATTCATCATCGTCAGTGCCGATGACGATGTAACACCTATTGCCGGCTACTCGCTGAACGGCATGTACAATCAAGAACTACTACCCAGTAACCTACGCAGATGGATTCAAGATTACGTTACAGATACGCGGGATTTTCTTGACTCACAGACGACGCTTTCCGACAAAGCTGTTATCAATCAGCTGCAATGGAAAGCAGAATGGAATGCACTCATAGAAAAGGATAACCAATATTATGCACGCAAAAGCTCCAAGTCAGTAGATGCCTTGGTAACGACAAGATGGTCTCAAGGGGCCGGCTACAATAATTATTGTCCCGAATATCAATCCGGCGACAACGGACACTGCGTAACAGGCTGTGTAGCAACTGCAATGGCACAAATTATCCGTTACCACCAATATCCCAATGTGGGTTTTTGGCACAACCAGTACATACATTCTTACTTTGGAATACAGAGAGCTGATTTCGATTCCGTTTACTACGATTACTCCTTGATGCCAACCAGCGTGAACCGATACTCATCCACGGCACAACAGAACGCAGTCTCTCTGCTATGCTACCACTGCGGTGTAGCTGTCAATATGAACTATGAAAACCCAAACCATACTTCCGGCAGCGGAGCTCACAGTGAAGATGTCACCGATGGTCTAAAATACTTTGGCTATACAAACAGTTTCTTCCTCAACAAAAACGGCATAGACAGTGATGTATGGGATTCTTTGCTCCGCCACGATATCGACCTTGGTCGCCCTATATATTATAGCGGCAGCAGCAGTGAAGGTGGACATGCCTTCGTATGCGACGGATACAACAACAGCAACAAATATCACTTCAATTTTGGCTGGGGCGGATACGGAGACGGATTTTATTCTCTCACCTACGTCAACGGCTATTCGTCAGCACAAGCGGCCGTATTCAATATTGTCCCAAGCAATTTGGGCGCAAACCTCGACACCATCTACTTCGACCCAACCTCAGACGGCGACGGCAGCTCATGGGCCAACGCCAACCAAAACCTCGAAGCAGCTATGGTTTTGAGAGGAATGTACAAGAGCGGAACCTTGATGGTGAAAGGAGGGACATACTATGGTGACACAAACTCCGACAACGCTTTTACACTCACCCAAGGACTGAAGATTTATGGCAGCTATGACAGTACCGGCACTGCACGCAATCTTTATACAACCCCCACAATCTTGAGCGGACGCGGCCAACGCAGAGCAGTATATACACCTTCAACACTTACAAAAAGCACCAATATTTACAATATTACATTTGCCGATGGCTATGCAGATGATGGTTCGGCCTTACTTACAAATAGCGGCGTAATCGTAGAAGGATGTGCCTTTGAAAACAGCCAATGCTATAATGATGACGGTGCTGCCGTATTGCTTCAATACGGAGGTAACATCAATTGCTGCATAGTCCGAAACAACGATTGCAATGGTATCAATCTAAACAACGGACATGTTAAAAACAACCTGATAGTCCATAACTCCGGTTATGGGGTAAGAATATCTTCCGACGACCTCACCAACTGCACTATTGTCAGCAATACTGGGACAGGAATAGTAAATCAAGGTGGCACTATACGAGGCTGTGTTATCTGGAACAACGACTGTTCTCTCGCCAACGAAGGAGTAAGTACCATAACCTTTTGTGCCATAGAAGGATATGAAACCCTGGACAGTAATAGTAATTTTGGAATCAATGCCTTGAACGACCCTGAGACCGGTGACGGTCCTATTTTTCTTGACCCCGACACCACACGTGGACCACACAACATTATGGGCGACTGGCATTTGAGTAGCCGTTCACCGCTTGTTGATGCTGCCGACACAACACGTAGCGGCAATTTTATTCGCGACCTCGATGGCAACAGCAGATTTCAGAACGGTCGTTCAGACATAGGATGCTATGAGAGCAATCCGACCGTATCCATTGTAACACAACAAGTAGCGAAAGTACATCTATACCCTAATCCTGCAACAAGTCAGGTGACAATAGTCGGTGCAAAAGGAGACATCGACATCTTTGATATAATGGGTCGACATATTGCAAACATCAAAGCAAACACTGTTGATAATCAGACCACCATTGACATATCACACCTTATATCCGGGCTATATATTATTCGAAACCAGTCGTTCACTTATCGATTTATAAAAAAATAGAATAAAGAAATAACAACAATTAACCCCGGAAATCAATAAAGGACTTTCGGGGTTAATAATATGGTCCGTAAAAATCTATTTTAAATTTTATGGTCGGCGTGGAATTTTTCGAGGCGCGTTTTAAGATCGGGGAACTGGTCGCGCTGGACCAAAGCCACGCAGGCACGGATGCCCTGCTTGTGGCTGCCGGTGATATCAAGGGCTATTGCACTGATACCGTATCGAATAAGCTCGTTGAGTAAGTCAACTCCCTCAAAGCCCGGATAGCAGAAGGTGAAATAGAAACCATCACCGATGTCCTCACCCATATCTTTGTCGTAGACAATATAGAAACCATTGTCGGTGAAGAGTTTCTTCATCACGTTGGCTTTTTCGCCATATTCTTTAATATCTTTCACGAAATTGAATGTACCGTCGTTGGCCCCCTTCAACATGGCAGCCATTGCGTACTGAACACTATGCGCGGTACCACTGCTAAGACAGTAGAGTGTGCCGAAAATCAAGGCGCGTCCAAGCTGGGTCTGACTATAATAACGTGCCAGATCCGGACATTCCATATTATAAAGTGTCGGACTGCACACCATCATAGCGATACGTTCGCCGGCATAGCTGAAACTTTTACTGCCGCTAATCATAAGTACATATCGATCAGTGTACTTTGCAACGGTAGGTTGATATGGAGGCTGTCCAGGTACACTGTAATCCTTTCTGAAGTCCATCAAGAAGTAGGCATCATCCTCCATAACTACTACGCCATACTTGTTGGCCATCTCACCTATGATACGGAGCTCGTGATCTGTAAAACAGAACCAAGCTGGATTATTAGGACTACTGTAAATCAAGCAGGCAACATCGCCATCTTTAAGTTCCTCTTCAAGTTTGTCACGCAATTTGTCACCACGGTATTCGTACACGTCGAAAGTCTTCATCGGAATACCCAAAACACGACACTGCTGTTTCTGGACAGGAAACCCAGGATCGATGAACAGCACCTTTGTCTTTTTTGCATCGTAACGCGTCAACGTAAGAAAACTGGCGAAACCGGCTTGCATCGAACCCACTGTAGGCACACAGCAGTCAGGAGTCACATCGATATCGAGAAAATTCTTAACGAATCGAGCCGCTTCGCATTTGAAATCGGTAGTACCGTATATTTCAGGATAAATACTTGCCACTCCATTGCGCAGTGCTTCAATTTGAGCCTCGACACCCACTTTAGGAGCCGGAAGTCCTGGGATACCCATCTCCATCTTCACAAATCGAATATCCGTAGCACTCTCAATATCCTGTATCATTTTGCGCATCTCACGGATACTTGCTTTCCCTGGATTATTTATTTTGTTTTCCGCAGCGATTTTGTCAACCACTGACTTTTCTATTGGTATTTGAGACATGATATATAATTTTAAAGATTTATCGTCTTTGACAAAAGATATTCTGTAGTCTATGTTGTTCACATCACATCACTTCACTTCACATTCCAATCTTTGAGTTTAGTAACATTTATTGGACTGATTTCCTTTACTATATTGTATATTTCTTTTTGTTCTTCCGGAGGAGCCGGAGTGAATATGGAGACTATTTCGGATATATTAACATCAAGGAACTGCGTCACCGACAACAAGTTGGCACGACGTTTGTGGACTTGCTGCAAGTATCTGAGAGCCTGAATAATATTCTGACGGGCTGTAGGCTGGTCTTTTGTCATCATATCTAGACCAAGACGATAGTAATAGTAGTATACACTGTGAATTGCCTCGTAAGAAGAGTTTGTATGGTTTTCCATAAACCAGTAACGAGCCTTTTGGCTATCGCTTGATTTCCACCCTTTATATGTTGACGAACGAGTACTAGCAGTCTGAGCTATCGTTCTGGCCATATCGAAAAAAGGTTCTCCGCCATTAGGACCGTACGAGTCAAAATACATGCCAAGCATTATATAGCAATAATAAGCTAAAGTCGATGAAAGATTGTCATAGAAAGTATTCGGATCAAATTCCAACGGCTGACTCTCGTTGTATGTAAACAATAAATCATTGTTTTCTATATAGTTTAGAACACCTGATGTATAGTTTGAATTGAAGACAGGTCGACGTAGCTGAATTGATATCTGACCTTTGAAATCGGTTGCAGAGATTCGTTCCGATAGGATAATGCTTATGGAGCAGTCTAGTTTTTCCACCTGTTCCATCTCGAGATTTGTCCAACGACGATTATTAATGAAATCTTCGATAGCATGTTTCATTGTCTCAAATATCTTAATATCGCCTGTTTCGTACTGTTGTGTCGTACTCTGTAGCTTTTGATAGTTGACAGACACACCGCAACGGAATTCCTGAGCAGACACCGCCACGGAGAAAACACTTATTATCAATAACATCAAGAGTTTTCTCGACATAAAATCTCATTTTTTCACTTTGCAAATATACATATTTTCTTTAAAACTCATATAAACCCACAAAGAATTTATTGTTTTGCAACAGTTATTTCGTTCTTTTAGTAATTGATATACAACGTCTATTAACATCAAAAGCAAGACTCTTTATAATATTAAAACACAGTACATTACAAAACAAGTGTTTTTTTTGACACTTTGTTGATAAATACCCGACAAATAAGGCTTGAATTAGACATTTATTTTGTATTTTTGCAAATTCAAAACAAAAAAGAATAGACAGATGAGCGAAGAACTAAACAATTCAAAACAAGAAAATTATAGTGCAAGTAACATCACCGTTCTCGAAGGTCTTGAAGCCGTAAGAATGCGTCCTGCCATGTATATTGGCGACGTGAATTTCCGCGGCATGCATCACCTTGTCTACGAAGTGGTGGACAACTCCATAGACGAAGCCCTCGCAGGATTCTGCACCAAAATCAACGTAACTGTAGAAGAAGACAATTCTATTACCGTTGAAGACAACGGACGAGGCATCCCTGTCGATATGCACGAAAAAGAGCACCGCTCTGCACTGGAAGTCGTAATGACCGTACTCCATGCCGGCGGCAAGTTCGACAAGGGGTCATATAAGGTCTCCGGAGGTCTACACGGCGTCGGCGTCAGCTGCGTCAACGCCCTCAGCGACCACATGTCGGCCGAAGTCTACCGCGACGGCAAAGTCTACCGCCAAGAATACAGCCGAGGACTACCACTCTACCCAGTCAAAGAAGTCGGCACCACCGAAAAAAGAGGCACCCGCATCCACTTCCACCCAGACCCGCAAATATTCACTGTTTCAGAATACGACTTTCCCACACTCGAAAACAGACTGCGTGAACTAGCCTACCTCAACAAAGGCATAGAACTCACCATCGAAGACAAACGAGCTAAAAACGACCAAGGAGAACCTGTAGAAGTGAAACAACGGTTCTTCTCTCAAGACGGATTGAAGGACTTCATTAACTACCTTGATGAAAACCGTGAAAAACTGATGCCCGAATGCATATACATCGAAGGCGAACGTCAGGGAATACCCATCGAGATAGCCATGCAGTACAATACCTCTTTCAGCGAGAATCTGCACAGTTATGTCAACAATATCAACACCCATGAGGGCGGCACCCACCTCACCGGATTCCGAAGCGGACTGACGCGTACGCTGAAAGCTTACGCCGACAAGTCGGGCCTCTTGGCAAAAGCAAAGGTCGATATTAGCGGCGACGATTTTCGCGAGGGTCTCACAGCTGTCATAAGTGTCAAAGTTGCTGAACCTCAATTCGAAGGACAAACAAAGACTAAGCTTGGCAATACTGAGGTACGCGGCGCAGTCGACAGTGCTGTCAGCGAGATGCTCGAGAACTACCTTGAGGAGCATCCTAACGAAGCAAAAACCATTGTCGAGAAAGTCATCCTTGCAGCACGCGCACGACAAGCCGCACGTAAAGCACGCGAGATGGTTCAACGCGGAACAGTATTCAGTAGCGGCGGTCTACCTGGAAAACTGGCCGACTGTCAGGATGGAGACCCGTCGGTATGCGAGATATTCTTCGTTGAGGGTGATTCCGCAGGCGGAAGCGCCAAGCAAGGCCGAGACCGTCGATTCCAAGCCATCCTGCCCTTGAGAGGCAAAATCCTTAACGTCGAAAAAGCCCTTCAACATCGCGCTTTCGAAAGCGAAGAAATCCGCAATATCTACACCGCCCTTGGCGTAAAGGTTGGTACCAACGAAGACAGCAAGGCCCTCAATATGGATGGACTGCGTTACCACAAGGTCATCATCATGACCGATGCCGATGTCGACGGATCACATATCGACACACTAATGCTGACTTTCTTCTTCCGCTATATGCCGGAACTGATAGAAAACGGATATGTCTATCTTGCAACTCCTCCTCTCTATGCTGTCAAGAAAGGCAAAAAAAATGTGTACTGCTGGACAGAAGAAGACCGACTGCGTGCCATCGACGAACTAGGCGGAGGTAAAGAGACTGCTGTACACGTGCAACGATATAAAGGTCTTGGCGAGATGAACCCAGAACAGCTTTGGGAAACCACCATGGACCCCGAAAACCGTCAGTTGCGTCAAATCACTATCGACAGTGCAGCCAGCGCCGACCGAACCTTCAGTATGCTGATGGGCGACGACGTACCGCCACGCCGCGAATTTATTGAGCGCAATGCGACCTACGCCACTTTAGATTTGTAAACCATTAACATCGATACTTTATGGATAAAAGGAATTTATTGTTGATTAGCAACAGCACCATGCGCGGCGAGGCTTACCTAGGCTGGTGCAAAGATATGATTGCCGACTTCTGCCGTCGACACAATGTCAAACGAGTACTATTCATTCCTTACGCTGGCGTAAGTCTAGCCGAAGGTGGTCTTTCCAAAAGCTACGATGCCTATGAGAAAAAGGTGGCAGCAGTATATGCCGAATTTGGAGTAAAACTTCAATCGATTCACCACAAAAAATTACCTATCAATGCAGTATATGAAACCGACTGTGTAGCCGTAGGCGGTGGTAACACATTTCATCTGGTACGTGAGCTGCAACGCACGGGATTGATGCAAGCCATCCGCCAGCGCGCCTTCGACGGCATGCCCTATATGGGCTGGAGTGCTGGCAGCAACGTAGCAGGTCCCACCCTCTGCACCACTAACGACATGCCCATCGTCATGCCCGCCTCGTTCGACTGCATGGGATTGGTGCCATTCCAGATTAACCCGCACTACACCGACTTCTTCGACCCGAAGCACGGCGGCGAGACCCGCGACGACCGCCTGAAGGAGTACATCATGGTCAACCACAAGGCCTCCGTTGCTGCCATCCGCGAAGCCACAGCCCTGCTGCTCGAAGACGGCAAACTCAGCCTCATCGGCAAACCCACCCTTTCGGATGAGCAAGAGCAAAACAAGCTTGCTTGCTCTGCCGAGCCGAAGAAAGGCGGCACTCAGTGCAACAAAATGAAAGTGTTTAAAACCCAAATGGGAAACACCAAAGAATACGGTCTGAAAGACGACATCAGCTTCCTGCTAAAAGCGTAAAGCACAGATTACAAGACTTATAGAACGATGACAAAATACATTGGAGCTCATGTGAGTGCAAGCGGCGGTATAGGAAACGCCATTCTCAATGCGGAGGCCATCGGAGCCAACGCCTTTGCGCTCTTCACACGCAACCAGCGTAGCTGGGTGAGCAAGCCGCTGGCTCAGTTGGAAATCGACAGCTTCAAGGCGTTGTTGCGTGAGCGGGGCTTCAGCCCTGCCTATGTGCTGCCGCACGACAGCTACCTCATCAACCTCGGCTCGCCCGACGGTGTCGGCTCTGCCGACAACCTCCCCATAGAGGGGAGTACGCTGCAAAAAAGCCGCGCAGCTTTTCTCGACGAGATGACACGCGCCCAGCAACTGGGCCTCACCATGCTCAACTTCCACCCCGGCAGCCACCTCAACCGCATCAGCGAGGAGGAATGCCTCGACCAAATCGCGCGCGAAATCAACCTCGCCCTGTGCAAGACCGAAGGCGTGACGGCCGTCATCGAGAACACCGCCGGACAGGGTACCAACCTCGGATGGCGCTTCGAGCATATTGCCCGCATCATCGAGGGCGTGGACGACAAGAGCCGTGTGGGTGTCTGCATCGACACCTGCCACACGCTGGCGGCAGGCTACGACCTCACCACCGAGATGGGCTACAACTTCTGCATGGACGACTTCGAGCGCATCGTGGGCTTCAAATACCTCCGTGCCGTGCACCTCAACGACAGCAAGAAAGGTGTCGGCAGCCATGTGGACCGCCACGAGAGCCTCGGCCTCGGCATGATGGGCACGGACTTCTTCGCCCGCCTGATGCACGACCCGCGCTTCGACAACATGCCCATCATTCTCGAGACTCCAGACCCCACCCGCTGGGCGGACGAAATCAAATGGCTACGAAGCCTTTAAGCTTTCTTTTCCCAGAAAGATAATAAAATCCTATCATCGTCGTTTTCTTATAAAAGAAAAAAAATGAAGAGACTTCTGCCAATATTTTTCCTTCTATATACAATAACGCCAGTAGCGGCACAAATAACACATACCGCTAATGGCAATATTGACAAAAATGCTGACGAAATACTTAAAAAAGCGGCTAATAAATTCCACAGCAATGCAGTGTCATTCAGCGTCAACGTAACAAACAAAGATACTGAAAAAAAACTTATTTCCAAAGAAAAGGCCGATATTCTATACAACCAAGGCAAATATCGTGTCACATTTGGAGACAACATCATCTATTGCGACGGTACAGCCACATGGCATTGGAACAAACAAGCAGACGAAGTAGTTGTAAACAAGATGAGCGATGCCGATGACGACTTGATGAACCCTGCAGCCATACTGAAAAACTACAACAAAAATTTCAAGGCCAAATACATACGACTTGAAAGCAACGGAGATGCCGTCATTGACCTCACGCCTAAAAAGACAAAAAGCTATTACAAACTTAGATTCATTATCAACACAAACAACGGCATAGTGAAACGCATTGAGATGCACAACTACGACGCCTCTGGCAGTGAATACCAAGTCAGTAACTTCAAAAGTGGGGTAAAGACCACCGATGGCGATTTCCGATTCCCTAAATCTCAAAATCCGTCAGTTGAAATCATCGACATGCGATAATCACACCGAACAATCATTCTTCAGCAATGACTATCCTGCTTTTGGAAACCGCCACTCAGATATGTTCCGTTGCCATTGAACACGACGGAGCCATCATAGCAGAACGCAATAGCGACGAGCCCAATGTTCATTCATCTAAACTGGCTGTCTTCATCAATGAGATTCTTGACCAAAGCGGTCTAAAACCCAACGACCTTGATGCTGTATGCGTCTCATCGGGGCCTGGTTCGTACACGGGATTACGCATTGGTGTCAGCAGTGCCAAAGGGTTCTGCTATGCCCTTAACATTCCATTGCTTGCCGTTCCTACATTGCAAAACATGGCATCATTGTACTACACTCTCCACCCTGATTATGACGGCTTGGTATGTCCTATGATTGACGCCAGGCGCATGGAATGTTACACCGCAATATTCAACCGCAACGGAGAAATCGTCAAGGAGACTTCGGCCGACATTATTGACGAAAAAAACTATAAACAATGGCTTGACAACAACGAGATAACATTCATTGGAGATGGTGCCGATAAGACAGTCTCTGTTCTAGGCGGCCATCCGAATGCCCATCACGATCTTACTTTCAAAATAAATGCCCGCGGCATGGCAGATATAGCGGAAAAAAAGCTACAAGAAAAAGAGAATGAAGATGTGGCCTATTTCGAACCGTTCTATCTAAAAGATTTTGTCGCAAAAAAATCCGTAGTCCACGGTCTCCGATAGTTATGCTTCGCTATATCGCTAAACGGCTTTTCTATGGCTTGCTTGTCATTCTTGGCGTGGTAACACTGGTTTTCTTTCTTTTTAATATACTACCCGGAGACCCTGCACGTATGATGCTCGGACAGCACGCAGATGCTGAAAGCATAGAAATAATCAACCGAGACCTTGGACTAGACCAGCCTCTTGGTAAACAATATTTAGCGTATCTTAATGATTTGTCGCCCATCTCACTGCATAATAATTGCAACCCTTCAAACTATTGGTATCTCGACCCTGCAAAGTATAGTCCATGTGTGACAATCTTTAGAATTGGGAGTACGTCGATTGTAGCCAAGGCACCATATCTGCGCCGTTCATACCAGTCTAAACGCAAAGTGACCGAGATAATCTCAACAGCCTTTCCGCAAACCGCAGTACTGGCCTTGACAGCAATGGCTTTTGCTCTCGTTGTCGGGGTATTACTGGGAGTATTGGCGGCACTGCACAAAGGATCATGGATTGATCAGCTCGCACTCTTTATATCCACCCTAGGCATGTCGCTGCCATCGTTCTTTGCAGCCATTTTGATTGCATGGTTCTTTGCATACGTATTATCCGACATAACACATCTCAATATGTTCGGCAACCTATACTCTGTTGACGACTACGGCTGCGGTGAATATATAGATCTCAAGAATCTCATCTTGCCAGCAATAACCCTCGGCATACGTCCGCTTGCCGTTCTAGTACAGCTCACCAAGAGTTCTATGCTTGAAGCTTTGTCTCAAGACTTCATACGTACCGCACGTGCCAAGGGTATGCCTCGCAGACGCATCATCTTTCGTCACGCTTTACGTAACGCTCTCAACCCCATAGTTACCTCCGCATCAGGGTGGCTTGCAGGGCTGCTTGCCGGAGCCGTCTTTGTAGAATATGTCTTCGACTGGAAAGGGATGGGTGTTGTTGTTGTCGACGGCCTTGAAAAATACGACTTCCCAGTAATCATGGGTTCCATACTATTCATCTGCATTCTACTGGTTTTTATCAATATTATCGTCGACATCATATATGGCATATTAGATCCAAGGGTGCGACTAAAATAACAATTTGGAATGAATACAAGCGATGCCTCAACACAAACATCTAAGATGGGCGTAGGTGGTTTGCTTAAAAAACTGACTCCATACGTCCTCCCCTACCGTTGGTTACTTATAGCAACATTGATACTCACCTTTCTAGGAGCTCTCATGTCACAAGTCAACGCTGTGGTACTTGACCGTGCAGTCGATTCCATCAACGAAATGCTTCACATTGAAGGTGGCTTTCAATGGAAACAAGCCGCTGAATTACTGCTCATTGTCAGCATCATACTGCTTGGGAAAGAGCTTCTTGCAGCTTTTATTACTTTCGGTCAACGTCTTTTTGGTGAAAAAATAAGAATCAACGTCAGTCGAGACCTCTCGCTTCGCGTGGTTGACCGTATTCTGACATTCCGCATGGCTTTTTTCAGTGCCGACGGTAACGAACCAGGTAAACTACAGACTCGCATCGACCGAGGTGTCATGAGTTTGAGCAATACTGTCAAAAACTTTTTCATCGACATTCTACCTCTCTTTACCAGCGCAATCATGGCTCTGGTACTCATGTTTTCAGCCAACATATATGTGGGATTCGTAGCATTAGCCATCATTCCAATTTACTTCGTTATCACTAGTCGACAGGGCAAACGCATGAAAGGATGGCGTCGCAATGTCTTTGGAACACACCAAGCGCTAAACCACGGCATCATGAATATAATTGAAAGCATTAGCGTCATAAAGTCGTTCAACCGTGAAGCCGTGGAAAGCGGACGACAAGCCGCACTACAGCAGCAATCGACAGAGCAGCAAATGCAGACACGACGGATATCCTTTCTTTTCGAAGGACTTAAGAGTTTTGTGGAGCAGATAGGTACTGTCCTTATTATCATACTCACAGCCTATCTTGTGCTTATCGATTATCCGGGCATGAGCATTGGTAAAATAATGTATCACGTACTTCTTTTCAACAATGTAAGTGCACCTATCAGGCAGCTGCACCGCATCTACGACGACCTCAACGATGCACTGATATATGCCGAAGGGTTCTTCGGAATATTGGAAGCCGACGAAGAAGTGGAAGAGAGTGGTTCGTGGAAAGCTGAAAACAGCGAAGTTTTAGGCAATTTCACATTGACCAACGTAGAATTCACCTACCCTGGCGGGACACACGCAATACAAGACCTTACCATGAATATTCCTGCAGGCAAGACGACAGCTCTTGTCGGACTCAGCGGTGCAGGGAAAAGTACTATTGTCAACCTGTTAGATAAATTTTATAAACCCGATAGTGGCACAATAACACTCGACGGTATTCCTCTTGAAGAATGGGACACAGTGACTCTCCGAGAAAATATAGGACTTGTGCTCCAGAAAAACCACATATTCAGTGGTTCAATAGAAGAAAACATCCTGTATGGAAAGCCCAGTGCGACACACGAAGAGGTTGAAAACGCTGCCCGCCAAGCCTATATATATGACCAGATTATGGAGTTGCCCGACGGGTTCAACTCCAATGCACTGCAACTCAGCGGAGGACAGCAACAAAGGATTGCCATTGCCCGCATGTTCCTAAAGAATCCCCCTATCATTTTCCTCGATGAACCGACAGCTAGTCTTGATGCAATAGCAACAGAACAAATAAAGTCGAGCATCGATGCCATAAAAAAAGGCCGTACCGTAATTGTAATATCACACAATATCGGTCAAATCATCGACTCCGAACGACTCTATGTACTTGATACAGGACACGTAGTGCAAAACGGTACACCTGCTGAGGTGTACCGTCAAGGTGGTCTCTACAAAGAAATCTTCAACGCGAGTGCCAGAAGTATGAATGTGGATAAAATAGCCGAGACTCTCAGTTGACACTTATCTAGCCAAGCCCAGCTTCTTCATCATATCTGGTTTTATTTCTTCCTGAAAAACTTTTTGGTATTCTTCCCATGTGTAGCGATCTTTGTCACCAGAACAGAAATACCACAGAGCCATCGAGAAATCGTATGCTGACTGATAGCCCTGCAAAATCTGTGTCAAACCTGCCGTTTTATTGAAAATAGCAAACGACGGATAGCCTATCTTCTGACCAAGAATGGCTCGAGTGAAAGGGTGAGTCTGTGGTTTTTGGTTAGGACCTTTTGTGTTGCTGTATTTGTTGCCGTTCCATGTGAATGTGGCTGTACCTTCTGCATCAAAACGTATCGGGATATAATACTTGTTTAGTATAGCCTCTACGATCGGGTCGCTAAACGTGTCGTGATCCATTTTTTTGCACCATCCGCACCATGACGTGGAAAAATCAATAAAGAACATTTTTTTGTTACTTTTCAAATCAACCTGAGAGGCCTCTTCTATGGTTTTCCACTGCACTTGGGCATGGATGCCTCCGCACAACAAAATGGCTATAATAAGTGATACTAATGCTTTCTTCATTTTTATTATTTTAAAATCCAAAAATTTAATAACAGAATTTATTACAATTTATTATATCGAAAATAATTAAAATTAGTTAAAACCACTATTACCATTCTATTTTCCAGTCCGACTCCATTTCCTGCCTCTCAGGGTCGTACTCCTCTTCCCTGTCTTGGCGGTCGCGGACACGAAAAAGTTTGCCAAGCCAATCGTCTTTTTTTGACTTGACACGACCAGGATTTGCTTTGTCTTCTTCGATGATTTTTGTAATTTCGGTCACAAAATTCTGCACGTAGCGTTCTGAAACATGTTCATCACGATGTATCTGAGCCCCCGTGTAATAATGGCGTATAATCGAATCGTATGCAATACCGAGTCCAACCATACGAATGGTACCTTCCTGACTCAGTCCCACGCCATGTCCATAACCGTGACCATTGAGTACGACGTCTCCTGTCTTGGGGTCGGTTGTAACTGTAAAGAAGGTAGACTTTAATTTAAAATCTGTTCGTATTCTTGTCAATGGTATGCCTAATATCTTAGCTTTACGTTCAGGTTGAGTAAAAGTAAGTAATTCTTTGCGAATCGAATCGTTCTGAACGTTCAATTTGTGTGTCTTGGAGAAATAGCCCAGCCATTTATCTATAGAGATTACCTTTGTCCAGTTTGATTGTCGCATTCGGTATGAAAACGTGTCTTGAACCGACCTGAGATAAGGCAGGGCTGCACGCCATACATCCTCCGAGTTAGCAGTCTGTCCGCCTGAATTGGAGTGGAAGGGGGTATCAATAAGCTTTCCTTCGGCGTCAACGATGGTCTCTCCCGACGACTGCATTGTGCCAAGCATGATATCAGGACGCACACACCTATTCTGATATGCCTGACAATGCACATAGTCACAGAAATTGTAACCATCAGCTTTGTGCTTGTTCATATTGCGCAATGCCCATGTACGAGAGATAACGGCTTGAATACGGAATATATCACTCTGCTGACCATAGATTTCCGACTGAACTACACCTGCAAGATATGTTTCAAACTCCACGTTATTGATAATCTTAAGGTTCGACTTATCAAATGTCGAAACCATCAAATCGCCTTCGTATGTGCGTTGTTTGACGCCTGACGGGTTCAAGCACATGATGCATGCAGTATCAGTTGCACGTAAAACCACGTTGCGGAATGTGCCATACTCATAGCTATTGACAGCCACATATACGCCACCTGCAGCAGACTTGATTTCAACCGAAATCCCCTCGCCCAGACTCTGTTCAAGCAACATGGTGTCGTTGCCATACAAATCGTAAAGTCCTAAATCAAATGAAACGTACATAGATTCAATTCGGTTATTGCAGAAAAGACGGACAGTGACTTTTTCAGCATGGGCAGAAAAAAACACAAGAAAGAACAATGATATGATAGCGAGTCGTTTCATTTCCCGTTGGCTATTTCGATTATTTTTGTTGCAGTGCGCTGTGATGCGCCTGTTCCACCAAGCAGCCCTATCACACGGTCATAGCCCGAAAGAATATCTTCACGAGCTTCTTTATCTACTGTTATCTTACCAAATTCCTTTTCCAAGCGCTCATAGTTATAATCACCTTGTATCAACTCGCAAATCACCGGACTATCATCAATTAGGTTAATCAACGAGATATATTTGATACGCGATGCTATAAAAACTCTGGCTATTGCTGCAGACAGACGGTTACATTGATAACACACCACTTGCGGCACGCGAAAAAGGCCAGTCTCAAGTGTAGCCGTTCCCGAGCAAACAATGGCAGCATACGATGATGCCAACAAATCATAAGTGCAGTCGTATACTACAGTTACGTTATCGATATTTTCAGTTATTATTTGACGATAGAGATCCTCTCCTATCAAACGCATACCGGCTATGGTAAATTGATACTCGCAATGATTCTTGGCAAGATGCAACATTGCAGGAAGGACTCGCTTTAATTCCTGTTTCCTGCTACCTGGCAACAAGGCAATAACCGGTTTTGATGACTTTACAGTATTATGATTCTCCGATGTTCGGTATCGTTCCACCTCATCAAGCAAAGGATGACCCACATAGAACGCTTGAGGAAAACTATTTTCAGAATAAAATTTTTGTTCGGTTGGCAAGATATAACATAAACCGTCGAGGTCACGACGCATAGGACGTATGCGTCCTTTCTTCCATGCCCATATCTGAGGAGAGATATAGTACACATTTCTGAAACCATGAGAATGTGTAAATTTCGCTATCTTCAGATTGAATCCCGGATAGTCTATAAAAACCACAACATCGGGATGAAAATTCAAGATATCACTTTTACAAAACTTGATATTGCCTAAGACTGTAGAAAGATGCGACAGCACTTCAATAAAACCCATAAAGGCCAGATCACGTATGTGGCGAACTTGGGTAATATGGGCATGTGGAGCACCTTCAGCAACCGAGGCCATTCTGTCACCACCCCAGAAACGTATATCAGCTTCGGGATCAAGAGATAACAATGCCCGCATCAAGTTGCAGCCATGTAAATCTCCCGATGCTTCACCTGCTATTAGATAATACTTCATTGTATACCACAAACATAAATCCAACAAAAGTCAGAAACAATATAGTAATTAGTGTTTTGGTTACTAGCGGTTGTTCCTTGCGTTTAGCATAATGTCGCAGCAAGAGCAATGGGGCTATGAAGCAGGCTCCAAACCACCGTTGATGCAACAAAGGCTGTTCACCTGCAATATTCAGGCCTATCCATAAGAGTAATGCCATAAGAATCTCAGATCCTAATCCGACTACAACTCCTACAATTATCTTGTTTTGCTTAAAAAAATCTCGCATTAGAAACCTTTCATTCAAATCTTGTTTTCATCACATCCAGCATTCTGAAATCGGTGAAATCTGGCGATGTCGGCACTATTGACACATATCCGTTTGCCAACGCCCATTCGTCGGTTCCTGAGTTCATATCTTCACATTCAAATCGACCGGTAAGCCAATAATAAGGCCTTCCATGCGGATCGATGCGTCTATCATAACTGTCGAGCCAACGGGCGTGCGACTGGCGACAAACTTTCATGCCTTTGATAATCCCATCAGTCGGCACCGGCATATTGACATTCAACGATACCCCTTCTGGCAAACCGTTTTCAAGAACATCGGATATTATCGATCTAACATACGGTATAACCGGTTCGAAGTCCGCATTTTCGCTATGGTTAAGGAGTGAGAATCCGATAGATTGAAAGCCACACACTGATGCTTCTAGTACAGCTCCCATTGTACCGGAATAAAGTACATTGATAGAAGAATTGCTGCCATGATTAATACCCGACAACACCAAGTCGGGAGTGCGTTGACAAAAATACTCCTGTGCCAACTTGACGCAGTCGACAGGTGTTCCATCACATGAATATATTAAACAGCCATCCTCTTGTGACATCTCCTTAACACGCAATGGCCGCTCAGCGGTGAACGAATGAGCTTTGCCTGAGGAATTGGACTTGGGAGCCATAACTACAACATCACCCATCTCTCGTGCTACAGATATTAGAGCACGAATACCGTTGGCATAGACACCATCGTCATTAGTTATAAGAATCAGCGGTTTCATCGTGCAAAATATGATTTCTCACGACCCAGGAAAAATGAGGCAGGCTGCAAGATATTGTCAAAGATATAGTATTGTATCAGTACCGTGTCTTTATTGTCAATGACAGCATAGAGACGGTTTAGGTCGAAAATCTCGTACATAGTCGTGTCCGGCATAGCCCTCAAATCATCTGGATTCGAATATTTTATATATGTCTTCAATTCACGTTCATTGCCTTGTATGTCGGTGATACGAAGCACCGTACGAGGCTGTCCGGTAAAGGTGGTGTCTAACTCTACTTGCGGAACTTTGCGGGCAAATTCGTCAAAATTTAAGTTTACAAACGACGACAATAACTGTGCGACACGTGCGGTATCGAAGCCTTCTATTCGCGAAGGAGGATTAAGCAGATTGAATACAAAGCCGTCCCCTTCCCTATCGATTGAGAACGACTCTGACGGCATTGATGGAATCAGCAATTCAACACGTTCTATTTGCTGTACCGGCAGACTAACGATTGAGTGGCTACGCCACAGAAATGGATCAACCACAAAACGGGGCGAAAGGCATCCACGGAACCCTGGGATATGGACAACACATGGGGCATCATCGCCGTCACGATACATATATGTCGCAAGCATATCCTGAGTATCGTGACCAACGTAAATCACTTCACATTTTTCGTATGGGAACATTCGGAACTTATCCTTAAACCAACTAATACGATAATCCTTGTAATAGACCTCCACTTTTACACTCTTCGCAGCAAGCAGTTTGTTTACATTAGCCACAGCCGCCGCATTGACACGATTACGTATACGCATATCGCTCAATGTCTCAAGTAGCAGTTCTACCATGTGTTGCGATGCAGGGTATACTTCATCCACCATCCACAACGAATCGTTTTTATACGTCAGCAGCACATGATTATTTTCTTTATCAGCCATGAATATCTTGCTTACCCTGCCAGGCTGTGCTGCTGCCTCTATCTGGAAATCCTGTTTGAAAGTGTGGTTCTTGCCTCGCTGCAGTACAACAATCAGTGTTGCAATGCCGAGAAGAAGGACTATGGATATTATTATTATGTTGCTCTTTTTCATTTCAAAATGTTTTGTATAAAAACATCATTTCTTCTTGTATTTCATTCTTCTGACCACTACCACTACTCCTGCAACAACAATTACCATCACAACTGGATAAAACAACGTTGCAAACTGATAATAGCCACGTAATTGCTTGACTTTGGCAACATCAAGTCGCCGTATATCTATATTTCGGGGACGTGCATCTATCATACCTTCATCTCCGGCCAAGTAGTTTATAGCATTAAGAAGAAAAGTCTTATTGGCAAATTCAACATTGGTATAGCGGTCATAACCAAGAGGATAAGGATAACGTCCCTTCTCGTTCATCGCAGTCCCGTTACGTATCATGTCTCCGTCCGAAACAACAATCATCTGGGTTGGTTTCTCGCAGTGGTCTCTATAACCTATTTCTGTCAGTTCAGCAAACGATGCAGCAAGTCTGTTGCGAAACAACGATTTGAATTGACCTTCAAGCATGACTGCTACAGGCAGGTTGGCACGATTGAAAAGTTGTTCGTCGACTTGTATCATGGCATCGCTTAATTGAATGTTGACAGGTGCATTCTTGACATGTACATGATCTGATGTTGTTAGAAGGATAGTTTTATCGATACCGTTATCAATCAAATCGATACTGCTGACAAAATCGGTTTTTAGCACGTCCAAATTGCGCACAATTGGATGATTGGAATTAGGTACCAATGTGGGAAAGTAATACCAAGGTACCAGCTGCATGCGATTATCCAATCCCATCATAGGAATACCTCGGCATCGGTAATCCATGATGAGGTCCGGGTTGATGCGGACTCCGTAGTTAAACATCATCTCCTCCAAATTTGTTGGCAGACGCGTGGCGAATGACTGTGACTTATCCTGCAAGCTATCCATGTCAGCGTCGAGAGCATCGACGAGCCACAATATCTTACCACCGTACATAACAAACTGATCTATAACATACAAATCCTGATCCGAAAAAGTACGCAATGGTTTCGGCACAACAAGCACGTCGAACTTGTTTGTAACCGAGACTGTCGAGTCGACTGTATTCATAACACGACCTGTCAAAGCGTCAATATTACGGTCTAAATATACATTTTCGACCGTATAGTCTTCTACGAGCGACATCTGGATATCATAGATGTCTATCTTTTCCAGTTCTCCATGTCCCATAAGAAACCCTACACGAGCTTTCACTGGAAGCATTAAACGATGCAGTGCAGTTACAAAATTGTACTCTAAATTCTCTATCGAACTTTTTATCACCTCATCGGTAGAACGGCCGCTCAATCCGGCCGACTGAAGTTGCAATGCAGTCTCGCGTCCTTTATAACTCACTTCCATTGAAGGATAGACCACCTGTTGTTTCTGGACTCCATCTTCTTCACTCGATATCGGGATAGGCGTAAGACCTTTTTTTACTAGGTTCTGATAGAACAAAGCTTTCTCTTCGTCAGTCTTCAATTCATTTGGATTGACAAATTCATATTCTATATTACGGTTATATGCCCTGAATTGGTCAAGCATGTTCTTTATATCATTACGGAAACGGCGATATTCGGCTGGCAGGTCGTCACCTTCAAGATATACACGAAACAGAGCTTGGTCATCAAGTTCTTTGAGCATCTTCTTTGTCGACTCAGATAGCGTATAGCGTTTTTCCGCAGTAAGATCGAAACGAGTAAAAATATAACTACTAATGATATTTACAAACAGCAGTCCTAAAACGATTGCACAAATCCTAAGAGTATTTCCGTGACGCCAGTAGCGCAACTGCAGCACCATTCGCGTGAGCATAAGAAAGAATACTATGACTGAAAGGAAATAAATCACATCTCGGGTGTCTACAACTCCACGCGAAATCGACTCATAGTGAGCCTGAAGACCCAATGAGCGTAACAACAGAGCAAACTTCCCATGCACTAAAGCATAAAGCGAGTCGAACCCCATATAACAGAAAGCGCAGAGCAAGGCTGCTATTATGAAGGCAATAATCTGGTTACTTGTCAGCGACGAGGCAAACAAGCCTATAGCGACAAAGGCTGCACCCAGAAACAGCAGACCTATGTATGAACCCACAACACTACCGGTGTCAATATTACCCATTGGATCTCCCAAACGATATACAGCCCAGTAGTATATTAGCGTAGGAATAAGCGAAATGAACACTAACGTAAAACCAGCCAAGAATTTGGATAAAACAATAGTAAATTCCGACAAGGGTTTAGTTAGCAACAGTTCCATTGTGCCGTTCTTTTTCTCTTCGGCCAACATACGCATTGTAATTGCCGGTATCAGAAACAGATACAGGAACGGTCCCAGCAGAAAGAGTCCGTCGAGACCAGCGTATTTGTAGTCGAGAATATTGAAACTGGTACGAAATACCCAAAGCATCAGACCTGTAAGAAGCAGAAAAACAATGATGGTCAAATAGCCCATCAGCGAAGAAAAGAAGGACGAAAGTTCTTTTTTATATAATGTAAACATTACAGTGCGAAAAGCAATAGTTAACGATCAAATCTAATCCTCTTAGAGGCATTGCTTCGCCCCTGATATTCACCAAACGACAAGTCAAGTACCGTTTCAAAGAGCAACTGTGTAGCCTTAACGATAAACTGACGGTCAATATTCTCAACAATATCACTCGGCACATGGGCATTGCGATAGCCTTTGAAATTGGTTATATTGATTGACGGTATTCCTACATGGTCAAATGCCACAGCGTCACCTTTTGGAAGAGTTTTGTAACCGGTAACGATATCGCTGGTGCAATAAGTAGTGTCAACCTTCCGTGCAACACTCCACAGAGCTGGATAACGTTTATTTCCAAGCACTGCAATGCTGTCGCCTGTACCAATGGCATTGACATTTACAAAAGCTTCAATCCGTTTTAGCGGACTGAAATTAGACACAAATATACGTGAACCTAAATGCTGCTGTTCGCCGCCTGAGAATAGTACAAAAACAATACTGCGCGAGGGTTGGTCTGGCGACTGCTGCAGCAATCGAGCCGTTTCCAACAGTGCAGCCACACCGGATGCGTTATCGTCGGCTCCTGGAAAAAGACATGTAGTTCCCTGCATACCCACATGGTCAAGACTGGCACCGACGACAATGTATTCATTTTCCAACTTAACGTCCTCGCCCGGATAAATACCTATAACATTGGCGGTCAAGCTCGCAGGATGATATTTGGCATTAACTTCAATCTCAATTTTCTTGCGTATGTGAAATGATTGAGGTTCTTGAGTATCATTGATTTTCTTCACAACTTCCTGTAGTGTCATCAACTCATCTTTCAACAGCCTGTCGCCGCAGTCCTGTGTAGGTTGTATTATTGGGAATGTAGCCAGATGTGGTAATTCTCCGCTATAAACAGCACCTTGTACCTCGTATGGCGAACAGGAACGCGACATATTAATCACTACAAGAGCACAAGCTCCATGACGTAGAGCTGCACGGGCTTTGTCACGGAGATATGTATACTTGTCGGTAATGGACGAGGGGAGGAAATTAGGCGTTCCACTAAGTACAATGACAATTTTGCCTTTGGCATCTACTTTAGCATACTCGTTGAAGGCTGGATCATCTACACCATATCCACAAAACACTACTGGTGCATCGGCATAGCCACGTCCGGTCATACCGGCGCAACAGAAATCGCGCCCCAGCACATACACATCACGATTTTGCGGATTGACGTAGCTGTTGAATGTGCAGTTTTCGATTTTATTACACTCTGTCTCGAAATACTGTGCCCACTCGCCATTGTAAGGTTGAACTCCAAAGCGTTGCAAGGCTTCAACAACGTAATCGGCAGCTTCCATATATTCGTCAGTGCCAGCCAAACGACCTTCGTATCTTGAATTGGAAAGGTCGCGGATAAAGTTCAACAATGTATCAAGCGATGCCTGTTGTGCTACTATCCTAACAGGACACAACAGCGAAAATATCGCGACTAAAACAAGTACTTTGCCTGTTCTCATATTTTGATATAATTATTTATCAGTCTAAAAATAAACAAGTTGGCGCAACATCTACGTCATATTATAAATAACAAAAATAATAATAAAAATGGAATTGAGAAACATTTCAATTCCATTTTCTAAAAAAAACCGTGTATTATTTTGTCGTCTCACAGAAGAATGGTTTATCATGATTTCCAGAAACGGGAAGTTATATCCTGTAAATTCCCATTTTTTACGCGATACAGGCGTTGGTTTGTGGACGGACTACGCAAGGCACCAAGATGTGCAAGATAGGGTCCTAATTTTATGTAGTCGAAATTGTTGCGGTCTATTTCTGACGAGAGGATAGTACGCCCACTATACCATGCGGTATGCAATTCAGGATAATCTTTACGCAAATGACTCATCATACGGTTGACCTCGGCTGGTGCTGCATCACCGCCCATCAAGGCGACACACGTAATGTGAGAGTGGCATTCCTTTATCAAACCATCCAAAGCTTCAACAGTAAGTGGTTCTCCGACATCGCCCCATAAATAAGGCGAGTGGCATCCTGGGCAACGACAAGGACACCCTGAGAGATTGATGGCAAATGTCACCTCATCGGGTATTTCCTGAAAGACAATATCGCTATTTAGATATTTCAGCAATTAGAAAAGATGTTTTGCTATTCCACCTTAATTTGCTGTTGTTCTCCAACCTTATTCAACGGATTGTCGGCTGTGCGCATTTTAGGCATATCCGAGAGTGTCATCTGGGGCTCAGGTTCAACAAGCTGATCTTGTGTTGCATAGTAACGACGTGCTGCCTCCTGTTGGCGAGGCATTGAGAAGTTGCTGACACGTTTGAGATAACCGATGATGCGAGTCAGGTAATCAACATTCTTTGAATGACAATGAGGGCACTCTTTCAAATATCGCTTATCTATATAGCCGCAATCGTTGCAAACGGTATTAGGAATATTGAACGTAAAGTAATTACAACCTTCCTTAGCAGCCACTTGGAGCAGATGCATATATTGTTCCTGCGAGAGATGTTCCTCTAAGTTAAGATGCAACGCACTGCCACCTGTCAGGTGCTCTATATAAGGAGCTCCGTGTAAACGGAATTTTTCCAAGATAGATATTGATGAGTCTTCGACAATATAGAAATAACTGTTGTAGCAGTCTCGCGGTACAAAATAGCCGTCTTCGCGATCCCATTTGGCATGTTTCACACCAACATTTTCAGCAGGTATCATCTCGCAGTTGAACATCACATCCTTTGATCGGTACTCTTTGTTTTTCTTCTCGACCAATCCGAGTACCGTCTGAACAAAGTTTTTATAGTTTTCATTATCATTTATAGTCAGTCCCATAAACTCTGCTGCTTCCACCAAACCATTGACACCTATAGTCAAATATTGACGACCGATATTGATGTATCCTGCATCGAATAAAGGCAGCATTCCATGATTTGCCAAGTCTTTAAGATTTTCATTATAAGCCAACTGCACCTTGTGACAAAGGTCAATGATATCAGTAAGATATTCGCGGTAGTCAAGCTTATTGTTGACTGCATACTGAATGCAGCGATTCAAGTTGATGGTCAAAACACTCTTGCTTCCTGTTGATACGCCACCTGCACCCAAAGTATAGCTAAAACCATTGTCGGTTATTTCGTTACGTAGACGGCAACAGGAACTCAATGAGTCAGCATTGTCGCTCATATAAGTGAAGAAACTGTGACCTGCGGCGTACATCTCGGCAGTGAACGATGCCATGTCGGGGTCGACGAACGAGGAGTCCTCCTTACGATATAGCAAAGCCATAGTTTCGACCGGGAATGTAAGAACTGCACGGGTACGTTCCTGATTAAACCATCGCATAAAACGCTTCTGAAGCCAGCATAGGCCATCCCAATCAGGTGCACTGCCATCGGGGAAGCGAAAATCGCCAAAGAGACTTTCGAAATAAGGCTTATCATAATAAGCTATATTCCAAAACACAGCCTGATAATTACGAGCTCCAGTAGGTTGGTTCAAAGTGTAGACAATCTGTTCGAAACAATCAGTAATCACTCTGTCGAGGGTACGTTTCTTGAGACTCAAGTCCACAACTTCATCGGCATGTTTGTAATAATCCAGGCCATAATCCTTGCCAATGAAATAATTAAGATACATCAAAAATTCAGGTGTGGCACAGGCACCGCTAAGCATGCTGCTGACCATGAACACCATATTGACAAAGCCTCCACAGAACGATTTGAGGTTGGTGGGTGCTGTTGAATTGCCACCAATTGACATAGTACCGCCTAGCAGCCACGGATACATGGTAATACTGGCACAGTAGTTGGCTAAGGAAGTCTCGTCGTTTTTGTATATAAAATGATGAATAAGAAGATCCAAATAGCGGTCAGCCAGTTCCTTACCGTACATCTGTTTAATCCGGTCGGTAAGCAGACGACGATTGAGACGGATAAAATTAGACTTCGGCAGTTCTCCGATCAATGTTGCTATGTTCTTATGCTCAACATTGGCATTGGCATCATATTTAGAGCCTGTAGCTGCATTTGCAGCATCGCAATAATCTGCAAGAAAATGCATTTTTTCCATCGTCTCGCGATCTTCTGTATGACGTTGACGATAAAGCATAAAACTCTTAGCGACATCGAAATACTGCTCCTTCATGAGTGCCACCTCGACTTGGTTCTGGATTTCTTCAACGGTAATACCATTGTGAATATCGAGATGTGTAAGGACTTTGGAGAGCGAACCTAAATCCACAGGTTGCTCTACAGCATTGAATGCCTTGATGATGGCATTCATGATTTTATCCAATGAGAAACGTTCGGCATTGCCGTCGCGTTTGGTGATTGTCAGCGTGCTTTTATCCATAAATGTATTTAATTTTTCCTATTCTATCAATCTTCATTCGCCTTTTTTCATCTCTCCATATCACTTTGTTGTTTATCCACAATGACTAATGAATGTTTTTAACAATAAATAACAACCTTTATTGGTGTTGCAAAAGTACTACAAATAGCCATACACACCAAATAAAGTTCTTAACGAAAGACTGTTGAAAACCAAACAAACTGTCCTATTGACAAATAGTTACACTTTCTGTCAACCGAAGATTGTTAATTATTTACTCTTCCGACAGCGAAGAAACGAAACGCCTGTATGCCGAAAAAGTATTGGCACGTGAAAGGAATCCCTGATAGTAACCATCGTCATCGACAACTATAAGGTTATATCGGTTCCCGATTTTGAATTTATTGACCACCTCAAATGGTGGCTCGCTCAAGCGTACTATATCGCCTTCCGAGATATCACGCATCAACGACAACACCGTCGTGGTATCATAAAGATCAGTACGAAACATGATATGTCTCACATCGTCAAGATGAATTACTCCTAAAAAACGGTCATCATCAGTAAGTACAGGAAACACATTGCGGCGCGAATATTTGATAGCTTCGACCAGGTCTCGCAACATATCGTGTTCTCGAACCACCACAAAGTTAGTCTCTATCAGTTTGCGCATATCCATTAATTGCCATGCAGAGCTATCCTTGTCATGTGTCAACAGGTCTCCCTGTTCGGCTAATTTACGAGCGTAAATAGAGTGTCGCTCGAATGGAGAGACACAGAGAAATGTAACAGACGAAGCCACAATAAGCGGCATCATGAGAGCATATCCACCTGTAATTTCAGCAATTAGAAAGATTGCCATAAATGGCGCATGCATCACGCCAGTCATTACGGCCGCCATACCGACAAGTGCAAAATTGGCAGTCGACTGGGGTGGAAAGCCCAGCTGATTGGAGAGCAGGCAAATGAAATAGCCGGACATACCACCGATAATGAGCGACGGGCCAAAGGTACCTCCCACCCCACCACATCCGATTGTAGTAGCTGTAGCTACAGCTTTCATCAAAATCAGCACAAACATGTAGGCTATCACGACCCACGCCATATCCCTAAACGACGTAAAAACACTATGTTCGAACAGCAAATCATCGCTGCCATTAAGCAATTCGGTGAGGAAAGAATAGCCTTCACCGAACAGCGGTGGAAAAAGGAATATCATTACACCTAGCACCACAGATCCTATCACTGCCCTGCTACCATGTTTGCAACGCTTAAACCATTCCTCTATTCTGTCGGTTACACGCAGAAAATAGAGCGACACAACTGCACAAAAGACACCTAATACTATATAATATGGGATTTGTGACAAACCGACCTCACCTACAACATTGAAAGCAAACTGTACATCGCTGCCCATCAGGAAGTAGGCCACTGACGAAGCACTGATTGCCGACAACATAAGCGGCAAAATCGACGTCGCCGTCATATCAAACATAAAGACCTCTATAACAAACAGAACTCCGGCTATTGGAGCTTTGAAGATACCTGCTATGGCACCGGCGGCTCCACAGCCCAACAACATCTTAACGTCATGAGTGTTAAGATGAAAAAAACGGCCTATATTGCTACCTATGGCACTTCCTGTTGAGGCAATCGGAGCCTCCAAACCGACACTACCACCAAAAGCTACGGTAAGGGTCGATGCAACCAGAGAAGAATACATATCACGCACAGGAAGTACACCTTTTTTGCGCGACAGAGATAACAGAACCGACGGCAATCCATGACCTATTTCACCTTTCACGACGTAACGGACAAACAATATAGTAAGAAGTATACCAACTGCCGGATAAATCAATATGAGCAGATTGCCACCGACAAACGTTGGAATATTGAATTGCAGCAAAAAACGGTTGGTGACATGAACCAATGTTTTAAGCACTACAGCGGCAAGACCTGAAAGCAACCCGACAACGACACTGAGAATCAGCAGAAAGACTCTATCGCTAATGTGACGCATTCGCCATACGAGAAAACGCTTATATACTGTTCTAATATTAGACACTGTATATCAATTCATTTGAACATTCTCTAACATCATTGAAAACAGGCAAAGTTACGCAACATTTTCTTTCCTGCCAAATTTTTTTTGATTGTCAGTACTATTTTACAAGTCGACACGTTAATAATAACAACAAAATCATATTCTACCATGAATAAAGGAATTATAATCACAGGCTTGTCGGCTTTACTGCTGACTTCTTGCGTAACCCTCGGCAAATACGAAGAATTGGAACTAAAAAACACACAGCTACGTCGTGAATTCAATACTACGCAGAGCGAATTGAGTGACCTACGCGACGAGAATGCCGAGCTGCAACGGCAGAACCAATCTCTTACTGCTGAAATCACGGACCTTAACGACAGCAAAAACCAACTAAGCGAGGTCAATAAAACCTTACAACAGGAAATGGCTAACCTGAAATTGGGATATGACACTGTCATAGAAAACTATAACCAACGTATCACTGGGCAAAGCCAAGACCTCACTCGTGCCAACAACTTGCTTGCAGCTCGCACAAAAGAACTAAATGACAAAGAAGCTGCTTTTGAAGCCAAGGAGACGGCATTGAAAGCAAAACAGGCTGAAATAGAACAAAAAGAGGCCGCTACACGCCAAGCCTTAGAAGCAAAAGAAAAAGAACTGGAACAGCTGCGTTCATCGCTTAACAATGCTCTGGTCGGTTTCGCCGACAAAGGTCTCAATGTTGAAACCAGAGACGGGAAAGTATATGTCTCGATGGAAAGCAAACTACTTTTCCCTTCCGGAAGTTGGAATGTTTCTAAAGAAGGCATTGATGCCTTGAAGAGCTTGGCTAAAGTATTGGAAGAGAGCAAAGACTTAAACATTATGGTAGAAGGCCACACCGATAACAGTCCTCTCAACGGAGCCAATGCAGTCAAAGACAACTGGGATTTGAGCGTGATGCGTGCCACATCGATAGTCAAACTGCTACTGAAATACGGTCCCACTATCGACCCCGCCAGAATCGAAGCCTGTGGTCATGGAGAATTTGCGCCCAAAGTACCAAACGACTCACCTGCCAATAAAGCGCTCAACCGCCGTACCGAGATCATCCTCACTCCAAAAATATCTGATATTCTAAATCTTATCGGGGATTAAAAATCCGGAATGAAATAAAATGAATTAAACCGAAACGATTCATTTCAATTTCCGAAAGTACCTTGAAGATATACAGGTAGGGGTGTTGGTTCATCTTCTTCAAACGCCTTTTCGTTGGCAGGGAGGTTTGAATGCACCAAATGAATTACCCGACACGCACCCTTATATCGTTTGGCATAGTATGGTTCACGTGACGAACTGATACATATTCCTGTATTAGCTGCATGTATAAAATTAAAACCATTGGTGTCGACTGATGTGACTATTCCCACATGACCAATTGCCTTACCTCCGTTAGAACCACCATAGAATACAAGATCTCCTTTACAAATCTCGTCGGTATCCAGAGCCTTGCCAACCCTATATTGCGGTCCCGCAGACGGCGGCAACTGCACTCCAAATTTACCATAGATATAGCGTGTGAAACCGGCACAGTCGAATCCTTTGGGACTCTTGCCGCCCCAATGATAAGGCGTGCCGATGTATTTCTCTGCCTCTTCAATAACAAGATCTGCCACTGTAACACTGACTCGAGGTGACAAAGGGTACTGTGCTCGAAGCATAGAAACAGACACAACAAAGAATGTCAAAAGACAATATATATACTTATTATCAACCATTTCAACTACTTAACGTCTTTCTTTTCAGAAAAGACATCCAAGGCTACAATTATGGCTGTAAAGCCCCAGAAAGGAACCGAGAGTTTGTCAGTGTCAAGAAAGTTGTTGAAGATACCGTGTACATAGTAAGTCAATAAGCTGAGAGTGAAGGCAAGAGCCATTCGAGCCACTTTTGAATCAGCAGCGGTACGGTAAACTTTGACACCTGTGGCAAAAGTGATGAGAAACACACACAACACCAACGCTGCGCCTGGCACACCCTGCTCGGTGAGTGGACCTATGTATTCGCTATGTGCATTACCTCGATTGCCGGCATTAGTACTGATGACAGACAACTGGTAACTACGCTGGTAGCTGGCATACAGAAACTGATAGGTTCCTGGACCGCAACCGACGACTGGACTTTCCTTAAACATACGCATAGCTGAAGCCCATCGGTTTAGGCGCTCCAAATTTGACGCATCAGTCGATATGTTCGATATCGACTTCACCTGACCGGCAAGATCGTATGAGGAATCCTGATGATTCTTCCCCAATTTATATAGCACATCCGACTGATACATGAAGAAAGCTCCGACAGATAGCCCAAACAAAAGCACCATCCATTTAACCTTCATACCCATACGCACCGCCACCAATACAGCTACAGCAGCAAGAACGCTAATCCAAGCTGCACGGGAATAGGAAAAGAAAAGTCCCACCGCAAGTACAGCGAGGACTACTATATAAATCAGACTCTTTTTTATATGTGTAAAATTCTCAAGAAAGTAGTAAAAGGCAGCCGGTAAAAAAAGAGCGATAACACAACCATAAGCAGTATGGTCGTTGTAGAATGGTCTCATGACACGATGTAACGTCTGAAGATCGTGAAAATTACCGAGAGTTTTTGCAGTGGAAATAAGAATGACAGCAACTAAAGAGAAGGCATAGCACCAGAAGAACTGTGTTGCGCGACGCCTATCTTTAAATATTTGAACTGCGACGAAATAAAACGGTATAACAAACCACAGTCTTGCAGCAAAATATTTGAAAGAGACTCCTGGCAATTGCGATGAACAGGATGTTATTAGCATCCACGACAGCGATGCGATGATAGCTATTGTGACCGGATGACGCAGTATGCGACGGTCGTAACTGCCAGGTTGTACAAGTACACGGAACAAAAAAATACCCGAAAACAGCACCATCATAGGCTCCACGGGCATAGAGAGTTCCATACCAGGTAGTAAAGCGAAATCGACAGCAAAGGGTGTGAGCAATGCCATTACCATCAAACCAGTCTCGAACCTTAAAACAAAAAGCAACAAGGCGAGCCCTGCCACCGGTAGTAGAAATAGGTAATAAATATCACGTTTCAGCATGAAGAAATTGACCGCAAGAAACGCCGCCGTAATCAAGACGGCTATTATCAATGCGCTGTTTTTCTTCAACCACTGTATCATAGTCTGCTACTTTTGTTTTTCTTCTTTCCTACGATCGATGACGAGCAGTAAAAGTATAAGCAACAAGAGAGATCCGAAAGTGCCTAGCAATACGATTACAATGCGTTTAGGATACGCTTTTTTATCAGCGGGTGTTGCCTTGTCGAGCCAGAATTTATAGCTTACGGTACGCTGCATGTCAACATAAGTCTGTGACATACGAGTCTGTAGGGCAGCCAACTCTTGACACTTGTCTGATATCAGTTCAGAAACGCCAAAACGACTCTTGTCCAGTCGTAACGTATCTTCGAGGGCACGGATGTCGTTCTCTAATTCATGGCAAACACCTTGCATAATAAGGTATGCATCGTTGGCACGGTCGTGCTGAATGCGACTGCTAAGAGTGTCATAGTTAGCAGCCATAAAATTGGCAATATCTGCAGCCCATTGCGGATCGACATCAAGCACAGAAATCTCAACACCGAGGAAGTCAGTACGTTTCACAGTAATATTGGCACGATAGTTCTCGTTGAGTTTGAAGAACTTCTGCGGATCATCCGGGCTTATACCATAATGTTCCATCATATTGAATCGTTTACAGACATCGTCTTGCATTGATTGTGACGAGAGAATCTGAATGGCATATTCACAATCGCGCTCAATACCATAATCCATAAAGTCGAGACTATATCGGTCGGCAAGGATAGCTTTCGACAATCGGTTTGAACTGGTGGGGAAAAGAATGGCACTTGATTTGAAACGTGGTGTTACCAATAACGATGCCACTATCGAGACAACCAATGCCACAAAGAAAACGATGGTAAGAAGTTTCCAATGCTTTTTAAAAAAGCGTGTTGTGGCTTTGAAATCATAATTATTTCCGAATTCGTTCTGTTCCATAGAAAGGAAATGTTTTGAGATTATGTAACGTTATTATCTATAATTTAATTTATGTTTGACTCCCCTATTCTACCACAGGAGCGTGTTTTCATCATTACGGTATTCTAGTCCTTTTTCGGGACGGTTACAATTACTTACATTGTTTTGTATACTGTCTATCTGAGCTTGAGTAAGACGCTGACCGTTGTCTTCAACAAAGCGTTGTGGCCAAAACGGAAATGTGTGTGCCATCTCGCCCGAATAATAGAAGTCGAACCCTAAAGCACCAAAAGTGTAGAGGCGTCCGTCGACGCTGATGTGCGAGCCGCCGCATCGGGGATCAGCATGCGGGTGCGACTGTTGGAAACCTACGTTGAACAAAGTACACAGTATGTCTGGACTGTCAGAGATATCAAATCCTGCCCTACGCCATTGCAGCATGGTCTGATGCAATATACATCCTGTATATATATAAGAATACAGGTGGTTGCGGTAGTCCACCAGTCGGTTATACCGTTCCATTTCATGATCGTCAGTTTCAAAGTCAAGTATGTTTTCAAACTGGCGACCCATGTAAAACTCCGAAGTAGAGTCTTTCAAGTGCTCTTCTACCAGACGTGCAGTGAATTCTTTAATGCCGTTGACACCATAAGAGAATTGTGATTGGACTGACAGCATCTTCACAGGGCCAAGGTATCTTTTCACCATCTCTCGATTCGAGTTGAAAAGTCTTATTTGTTCACCCACAAGGCATGCTACAATCAAACGTGGTTCAACACCGGTCAAACGTCCTGCTTCTATAAGCAAGGCACTATCTTTAAGTATCGACGGTTTGAGCATCTCCCATTCTGTAGTGGCCATCCAAGGTATCACTGTTGCAGAGGAATGCATAGGCTGAGAATCATAGACTTTCTTCAGCTGAGCAAAAAATGTATGATAAGAATCCGAACTGTCGATGTAAAGTGATGCTGCAGCTATCATACCATCGACGACAAGCGGGTTGTTGCTCTGTTCAGCGGCTTCAAGTATCATACGAGCATTCTCCGGATAGAATTTTCCGAAGGCTGCAAGTTTTATATATTGTTCCAGCCATAAGGCGTTGCGTTGTTGTGGAGTCAAATCAGAAGCTTTCATCTTCTCCAATTCAGCGACCGTCATCAGATAGCGATAATTGGAATCCACTGCACCCTTGTTGTTAGTCCATCCCAGTTTAAAAATAAGCCAAGCCATCACTATTCCGAAGCCAGCTAAGGCAAACAGATAGACACAAAGCATGAAAAGCCGCTTTGCAAGCGGTTTTTTGATTGATATCTTAGCCTTGGGATTCTGCATTTAGCATATCAGATAATTAGTATTGAATGTGTAAACCAAGTCACGCAGAAAATCAACCTTTTCGAACAGTGTGACATCCATAAGGATGAAAACTATAGCTCCTGCGATATATCCGGCAAAGGCCAGGAGAGTTATCTTCTTGAGATACCAGATGAAGTCGATTTTCTCCATACCCATCACGGCTACACCGGCAGCGGAACCGATTATAAGCAAACTTCCGCCGGTTCCGGCACAATAAGCCAAAAACTCCCAGAAGGGATGGTTGACACCAAATATAACATCTGGACCGACATGAGGATACATGCCCTGAACAGCGGCGACCAAAGGCACATTGTCGACAATCGATGACAAGATACCGATAATAAGGTCTATTAGGAAGAAACCTACAGGCTCATCGCCTATATGCATACCGAGGAATGTATCGTTGAGACCTTGAGCTAGACCTGCGAGAATTCCGGCCACCTTGAGGCATGATACAGCCATAAGAATTCCTAAAAAGAAAAGAATGGTCGGTACATCGACATGCTCAAGAGTACTGACTGCTGTAGGTAGTTTATACTCTTTTGAATACTTGCGGCTGAGAATTTCAGTTGTTACCCAAAGAACCGAGAGTCCCAAGAGCATTCCGAGATAAGGAGGCAAGTGAGTGATAGTCTTAAAAATAGGAACAAAAATAAGAGCACAGATACCCATAACCAGAACGAGGACACGGAAACGGTGTGGGACCAACACTCCTTCATTAACTGTTTCGGGACGTTCAATGTCGCCTTTCAATGTGCGTCCAATAAGCATCACTGGGACAGCCATGCAAACTAAACTGGCGAACAGGGTCTTTACAATAATATTGATGGTAGTAACCTCGCCCTTAATCCACATCATAATGGTTGTGACATCACCAATCGGGCTCCAAGCTCCACCGGCGTTGGCTGCCAATATCACCATACCGGCATACAACCAGCGTTCTTTTTGGTCGGCAATAAGTTTACGTAGCAGAGCGACCATGACAATAGCGGTAGTCATATTGTCAAGTAAAGCTGAGAGGAAGAATGTCAGCAAGGAGAGAATCCACAAAAGTCTTCTTTTGTCAGTGGTCTTGATGCGGTCGGTGATAATGCTGAAACCCTGATAATCTTCTATAAGAGTTACTATTGTCATGGCACCTAAAAGGAAGAACACTATTTCTGCGGTCTCACCAAGGTTCTCGATAAGATTGTTTGAAATAAATGCACGCCATGTCTCATGATTCATAGAGGGGTCGAAAACCATATTGCAGAAAGAGAAAATGGTCCATGTCACCACACCTAACAGCAAAGCTGTGGCGGTTTTATTGATTTTAAGCGGATGTTCCAATGCAATGCAGGCATATCCTAAAATAAAAACGGTTACTAATGTTACAACCATGATTTTTAAGAGTTAGGTGATTGTTATTGTTTTTAATGGATTATCTTTTCTGTTGTTTCTGCATCTGTTCGCTCATCTTCTGCATCTCTTCCAAACGTTGTTGGAATTTAGATTTTTTCTGCGGCTTATCTTTGCCTTTTGCTTCGTTTTTTGCCATAGTGGCACGGACCTTGTCCTCTGTCATGAGAGCTCGGATACCGAACATTTGAGCCATTGAGAGTAATAAGTTGAAGAAATAATAGATGTTCAATGCTGCCGACTGGCTGTTGAAGATGAATAGCATCATGAATGGCATGAAATACATCATGAATTTCATTCCCGGCATCGAGGCCTGTCCCTGCTGTTGTTTCATAGTATATACAGTGTAGAGAAACTGCATAGCGAACATCAAGAGGCAGAAGAGGCTGATATGGTCTCCATATAAAGGTATATTGAATGGGAGATTCAATATGGAATCATAGCTTGACAAGTCGTCACACCAGAGAAAGGATTTCTGTCGCAACTCTATAGAGGCAGGATAGAAGCGAAACATAGCATAAATAATAGGCAATTGCAGCAACATAGGCAAGCAACCGGCCATCGGATTGATGCCCGCTTTTTTCTGTAATGCCGACATAGCCTGCTGCTTCTGCATAGCTTGTTCTTGCTTGGGGAATTTCTTGTTGATAGCTTCCATCTCTGGCTTTAGGTGACGCATGACAGCACCCGTCTTGTAACTGTTCCACGTCAATGGAGATATGAATATTTTAAGCAGTATTGTCAATAGAATAATGATTATACCATAATTCCAGCCAAATCCTTCAAGGAAGTTGAACACCGGGATGATAGCGAAACGGCAGACCCACTGTGTAAGGAAGAAGCCCCATCCGAGAGGAAGAATACGCTCAAAGTCATTGTTCATATCACGCAACACTCGGTACTTGTTGGGACCATAGAAGAAGCCCATATCCAGTGTAAAGTCATCATCGGAGGCATCATAGTCCATACCCAGCATGCTCGACATGTTACATAGATAGTTGTCATCATTATTGTTGTGGTCGGTTACAACTTGCAACCGTTGGGCGTTTCGGAAAGTGCTTTCCGACATCAGTATGGCAGAGAAAAACTGTTGTTTGAAAGCCACCCAATCCAGTGGAGTGGTAATTTGTTTCTCATCATCACGTCCATCACGCAGACAGTTAGGACGGTCTTCGCTATTCTTATAATAGATAGTAGTATAGAAACGCTCAGTGTCCTTGTTGCGCGATGCATTGCGTCCTTTCTGACTGCGGTCATACTGTTCCTGACGGTTCATTCGATTTTGCCACATGAATGATATATTGGGTGTAGTACTCACATAATCACGGATGTGATGGAATCGTATATCAAAGTCGACATCGTAACGATCATGAAAGAACACATAACGGAATTCCAGATAGCGACTAGTGTCGGTAGCCAAGGTGTCCGATGGGGTCATGTAAGCACGGAAACTGAGTGTTAGTGAGTCGCTCTCAGCAACAGTCAATACAGTACTTTCAGTGATCGGCTCGCCATCGCAATAAAGCGCAAAAGGAATAGTCTTTGTGTTGACCACGTCGTTATGCGAGTCGGCAAATACCATGTCCATATTGTTTGCATCGGGAGTAATTATTTCCAATGGCATGCTGTCAAACGTCAAGTAATCTTTCAATATAACCTGCTGTACAGATGCACCCATCGACTGCAAGTCGACACAGAAAAGGTTGTTGGCTACCGATACATTGATACGTGGATTAGAAGCATTGACTGAGAATTGTCCTAGATTGGCCATCAGAGCTGCAGGTAATGGAGTACCAGTACTGTCACTCCAACTACTGTCGGACAGTACAATGCGCGACAACGAGTCTTGAAGACGTTGTTGTTCTATCTCGGCACGTGCAATGGAGTCGGCACGCAAACGTTCTACATATATCAACGAGTCCTGGCGACGACGTTCAGCAATTTCTTCGTCACTCGGTTTAATCCAGAACATGTAACCTAAAAAAATCAGAAAAATCAATACAAGTCCTATGACCGACTTTTTATCCATACTATAATGTATATTTATGTTTTTATTAACTACTATCTATCTTTTGTCAGACACTATTATTTTTTCTATCAACCACATATCAACTCAGCGTAACAAAAGATTAATTTGCAAAGGTACAACATATTTCTTAATAAGCATCCAAAAAAATATTTTTTTTGACATTACCTGATATTCCACAAAAAAATATTAACTTTGTAATTTACAAATCGAAGTATCATGACACACAAAAGAGCACCTTTTTTCCTCATTTTGACCTTGTTTGCATTTCCATTACTGTATGCATGCAACAATAATCTTGACGTAGAAAGCGGCATTATGGCAACTGAAAACAACGAAAATACCGATACAGTTGCAATAACACTGGATATAGAAGAAGACTCTGTGGCTGGAATAACAACAGCCAAAGATGATGAAAACAATGACGTCAAACCAGAGGTAAAACGTCAAGTCTCAACTTCCACCTATGGAGGTAAGGAGACTCTCTATATTTCGACTTACGGTGCCAACGGGAAAGTATGGGGACATGTAACCATGAACGGGAAAACCGGACACGGCACCATACACGATGACAACGAAAACAGCTACAGTATCACCGTCACCCGCCACGGTGGCGAATTGTATGGCACAGACCAGAACGGTCGCCAATATGTGTTCCGGCTATAGACAATTACATAGCATAACAGCTACATCCGTACTTTCTGTTAATAAACATTCATAACTTATATCCTGCCTATAGGTTATTATTTACTACTTTTGCAAAAAATTAAAAATAGCATAAAATGAAATCTCTACAAGAATTACAGACCATTGCGCAACAGGTGCGCAGAGACATATTACGTATGACTACCTCTGCAAAAAGCGGACACCCTGGCGGCTCATTAGGTACTGCTGACTGGTTCACCGCCATGCAATTCAATATCATGGAAAGTAATCCGGCTCAGTTTTCCATGAGTGGGGAAGGCGAAGATATGCTCTTCGTGTCACAGGGTCACATAACACCGGTTATATACAGCACCATGGCACGTCGTGGATACTTTCCTGTTGGTGAATTATCAACATTCCGCAAATTTGGCACTCGTCTGCAAGGACATCCCTCCACCGCCCACAATCTGCCAGGCATACGTATGGCCAGTGGTTCTCTCGGTCAGGGTATGAGCGTAGGTATCGGAGCAGCTTTAGGCAAGAAAATGACGGGCGACAAGCACTTCGTATACACTATGCACGGCGACGGAGAATTACAAGAAGGGCAGATTTGGGAAGCAGCCATGTTTGCTGGAGCAAAACATGTAGATAATTTGATAAGCACCATAGACTACAACCACCAGCAAATTGACGGTACAGTAGAACAAGTGATGGATCTCGGCGACCTGAGAGCAAAATTCGAAAGTTTCCTTTGGGATGTTGTTGTGATTGAAAACGGGAACGATATGCAACAAGTCCTGGATGGCATGTCTAAGGCTAAATCGCTCACCGGCAATGACAAACCGATATGCGTACTACTTAAAAGTCAGATGGGTTACGGTGTTGATTTTATGCAGAACACCAACAAGTACCACGGTTCCGTACTAAACGAAGAAGATCTGCAGAGGGCTCTGGCTCAGCTGCCTGAAACAGAATTGGGTGACTATTGATCGTGAAACGGCTGTTATTATATATTGCTCTGACGGCATCGTTTTTTTCATTAGCGGCACAAACCAAGTCCGCCGCTGAAAAGACGCGAGTGTTGATAATTCTCGACTGTTCGCACAGTATGTGGGATCGCTGGCAAAGCGACGCAAAGATAAAGATTACGCAACAGGTGCTGCTGAAATTTATGGATAGCGTAGCGAACCAGAACAATATCGAAGTGGCATTACGTGTTTTCGGGCACCTTAACAAGAATTCGTATGGCACACGCTTGGAAGTTCCTTTTGAAAAAGACAACAACTACAAGATACAGAGCAAGATAAAAACACTTGTTCCGAACGGAGCCTGCACTGCAGCAACGGCACTTAGCAGTTCACTGAACGACTTTCCGCAACTGACGGGCGATTCAAAAGAAGATATCCAACCTCGAAATATCATACTTATTATTACCGATGGTATGGATGACTGCGACGGCAATATCTGCGATGTGGCACGTCAAGTACAGATGAGCGGTGTCATCGTACAAACATTCATTCTCGGTATCGGCGACAGACAAGATTTCCAACACAGTTTGGACTGTGCTGGAAAATTCATTTACGTCCCCAACGAAGAACAATACACAGAGACACTTTACAACATATTCCGAATGTCGGAAGAGGAGGCCAGCTTGGTAATCAGCATAAACGACGAGACCGATCATCTGCTTGAAGCCACCTTGCCATTGGCTTTGTACGACAGTCAGACAGGTGTAGCGAAATACGCAACCATCTACAGCATTGATAGCCGCTACACACCCGACACGATGACTGTCGATCCACTGGTAACTTATGATATCACACTATTCACAATGCCTCCAACGGTATTGAAGAACAAGACTTTCCGAGCTGGTCGCGTCAACCGTCTGAATATAACCGTAGAGCAAGGCTCGCTACGACTGCGCACCGATGGTAAACGCACCAACTATCAGATACCACAATATCCTGTTCTTGTCTATCGTCACGGGAGTAGCCAACTAGTCGGTCGCCAAACTATGGGTGAATCCTATGACTACATCCGTGGTAGTTATGACATCGAAGTACTCTCCACCCCTACTCTGCGACTGGAAAACGTAGCTGTCATCAGTTCGTCGGTCACAGAACTTTCAATACCGACTCCCGGTCTGGCCAATATCAGCAAACCCAAAGTCATCTCATCTGGAGCAATTTTTGAACTGAAAGACGGTATTATGACTTTTGTATGCGATCTCGACCCAAACAAAGTCAATGAAAGAATCTTGCTTATGCCAGGCAAATACCAGTTAGTCATCAAGCCTCAGAACAGTATCGACTATAAAAGCGTCCGCACAAAACGATTTCAGATCGAAGCTGGGCAGACAACAAATATAAACCTTTAAAAGATAATATCATGCTAAAGAAAGACCCTATTGAAGACACTCCCGAATTCAAAGCAGTCATCGACGATGTTGAAGCCGAGTTAGACGAAATGCTGAAGGATTTTCCGAAAGGTATGGGTTTCTGCCACCACTACTGGCATTGCAAGCGCGAGTTGTTGAAAGATAAATACGGCATTGAATGGCGCAGCCCCTCCATGATGAATCCACATGTAATGTTCGACTAAATATGATAACTAAGTGAAAATGTAATAATACGGTGAAACATTGAGAAGTATTGAGAGCGTGTGGAGTTTTTCGCTGGAATATTTTTTTCATCGGTGCTCAAAGCCTGCAGGCAGGCAGATTGAGAGTAAGGCATTCCGTGCCTTTATAGGTACAACCTATTTAACCATTACTAAATATGATAACTAAAAATATGATAACTAAACAATAAAATATAATTATTATGACCCACTACGAAAATAAACAACCAAAAGAGTTGCGTGCTGGTATGGGCGAAGGCCTTGTCGAGGCTGGCCGCAGGAACGGGAATGTCGTCGCGCTGAGTGCCGACGTAAAGGGTAGCGTCAAGATGGACGGTTTCGCCAAGGAGTTCCCCGAACGCTTTATCCAATGCGGCATCGCTGAGGCTAATATGGTCGGCATCGCCGCTGGTCTCTCGCTCTGCGGCAAGGTGCCCTTCCTCGGCGGCTTCGCGGAGTTCGTCACAGGGCGCGTCTACGACCAGATTCGCCAAGTGCTGGCCTACAGCAACAAGAACGTGAAGATATGCGGCTCGCACGCCGGCATCTCGCTTGGCGAAGACGGTGCCACTCACCAGACCATGGAGGATATCGCCCTGATGAAGGTACTGCCTAACATGACCGTGCTGGTACCCGCCGACTACAATCAGGCAAAGGGCGCCACGCTGGCCGCTGCCGAGCACGTCGGTCCCGTATACCTGCGCCTAGGTCGCAGCAAGATGCCCTGCTTCTTGCCGGAGGAGGAGAAGTTCGAGATAGGCAAAGCCCAGCTACTGAGCGAGGGGTGTGATGTGACCCTCTTCGCCTGCGGTCACCTTGTTTGGGAGGCTCTGCAAGCTGCTGAGCAGCTGGAGAAGGAAGGCGTCAGTGCCGAAGTCATCAACATCCACACCATCAAGCCGCTCGACGTGGAGGCCGTCGTCGCCAGTGCCAAGAAGACCCACGCCGTCGTCACCTGTGAGGAGCACCTCTTCAACGGCGGTTTGGGCGACAGCATCGCGCAGACCCTCGCCCTCCATTGCCCCACACCGATGGAGTACGTGGCGGTGGATGACAAGTTTGGCGAGAGCGGCACTCCCGACGAGATGCTCACCAACTACCACCTCCGTGCTGCCGACATTGTCGAGAAGGTGCACAAGGTATTAACACGTAAGTAAAAAACAAGGTTTTAACTCGCAAATAAAAAAAGGGAATAAGATGAAAATGGATGGCTACCAAATAGCAATATATTGCTGTGTTTTTGCTGCAATCGTTGGCGGTTTGACAGCTATATTGGGAGCATATATAATAAAAAAAATAAAGATAAGGACAAAAATACCTGAGGATTGTTCATTTGGCTGGAACTGAAAGATATTAATGAAAATAAGGGCTTAGCATGAATATATCAGTTTTTTGCGGTTCATCGATGCCGCGCAACAAAAAAATAGTTGAGTCGGCGCGTGAATTGGGATGTGCCATTGCCGAAGGAGGCCACACCCTCCTCTACGGAGGTTCAAATCTAGGTCTGATGGGCGAGGTCAGCGATGCCGCTCTGGAGGCTGGTGGGTGCGTAGTGGGAGTCATCCCGACGTTTTTCAGCGAAGAGATTATCCGTTCGCAGCCTGTAACTGAGCTGGTGCGTGTTGCCAGCATGGCAGAACGGAAGGAATACCTTATTGCCCACAGCGATGCCTTCGTGGCTCTACCTGGCGGCATCGGCACCCTTGACGAGGTTCTGGAAGTGATGGTAAGCAACCAACTGGGGCCTTTGCGTAGCGTCAGTTATCAAGACAAGCCTGTAATGCTCTATAGTCCTGACAATTTCTACGATTATTTTATTCAGCAGATAGAGCGGATGGGAGCAGAAGGATTCTTTAGAAGCGGGAAGCGTCCAAACATAATGGAGTTCAATAGTATCGAAGAAATAGTGGCTCACTTCGAATGAACCGTGAGCGCAAATATATTGCCATAGACCTAAAGTCATTCTACGCTTCGGTGGAATGCAAAGAGCGCGGTCTCAATCCGTTGACGACGAACCTTGTTGTTGCCGACACGTCGCGAACAGAGAAGACAATATGTCTGGCTGTATCACCGTCGCTAAAAGCGTATGGTATAGGAGGTCGTGCCCGTTTATTCGAGGTTGTGCAGCGACTGCGTGAAGTCAATAATGAGCGTCAGATTCACGCTCCGGGATATCGTTTTTCTGGCAAATCGACTGATGACAACGAGTTGAAAGCTCATCCAGAACTGGCCATTGACTATATTGCAGCGCCTCCACGGATGGCCCATTATATAGAATATAGCACACGGATTTACCAAATCTATCTGCGCTACATTGCACCGGAAGATATTCACGTCTATTCTATTGACGAGGTTTTTATCGATGCCACCAATTACCTGAATACATATAAAATGACTGTACATGAGCTTACAGTCAGGATAATACGTGAAGTGTTGCATGAGACAGGGATTACCGCCACAGCGGGTATAGGTACAAACCTATACCTTGCGAAGATTGCGATGGATATTGTTGCCAAGCATATAGCAGCCGACAGGGATGGTGTACGCATTGCGGAACTCGATGAGATGAGTTATCGTCAGCAGTTGTGGGACCACCGTCCATTGACAGATTTTTGGAGAGTAGGACGAGGTATTGCTCGCAAGTTAGAGCAGAACGAGATATACACAATGGGGATGATAGCCCGTTGTTCTATAGAGAATGAGGAGTTGCTGTATAAACTATTCGGGGTAAATGCAGAATTGCTTATTGACCATGCGTGGGGCTGGGAGCCGTGTACTATAGAGTTAATAAAAAAGTATCGTCCCGAGAGCAACTCGTTGAGTAGCGGACAGGTGCTTCCGACACCATACAGTGCCGAGAAAGCGCGTATAGTAGTCCATGAGATGGCAGATGCAGTAGCGTTAGGGTTGGTAGAGAAGCGTCTTGTGGCCGATTCGGTATCGCTGACTATCAACTATGATACCGAAAGTCTAAGCCAGACCGACAATGCGGGGAGGCATATACCTTATCGTGGTAAAGTGACAATTGACTGGTACGGGCGAGTAGTACCGGAACATGCCCAGGGTAATGTGAGATTGGGTTGTCACACATCGTCGTCGCATCTGATAAGCGATGCGATACTATCCATCTTCGATAGCAGAGTGAATGGGGATCTATTGATTCGCAGGATAACTATTGGCGTGTATAATGTCATTCCCGAACCCACATCGTGTAGTGGGCTACCATTGCCGTTGGGGGGGAGTTCTTGTGTGCAGCTTGACCTGTTTGGCGACTATGAAGCGGAGCAGGTGAAGAGAGAGGAGGAGAAAGAGCGGCTAATGAAGGAGCGGAAGGTGCAGGATGCGGTGATAGGGATAAGAAGGAGGTTTGGTAAAAACGCGATCTTGAAAGGGATGAATTTCGAGGAGGGAGCGACTGGTAAAAATCGGAACCGTCAAATTGGAGGGCATGGGGAGTAGAGGTTCAAAGATAAAGGATAGAGATGTACGATGATATAATAAATTTACCACATCATGTGTCGAAGCGTCACAAAGCGATGTCAATGGAAAATCGTGCGGCTCAGTTTGCGCCGTTTGCTGCGCTGACAGGATATAGTGACGCCATAGACAAAACCGCCATTTCAAATGAAATGTGGTGGGAGGAGCACGATGCTATTTCTTTACGAGACGACGAATGACACGACCTTGCGTGGTGGTGATGCGTAAGGTGTACGATCCTGCGTGCATATTAGAGAGGTCGAGGGTGTTGCTATGTTCGATAGTGGTAACAAGGCGGCCTACAGCATCGATGACTTCAACTTTAAGGACTTCGTTGGCGTCGATGGTGACAATGCCACGAGTGGGATTAGGGTGTAATTTGACGTTGTTTAAAGCGTCGACGACATCAATATCTTGCAGCAATTCTACATGTACATGCATAGTGCTGTCGCATCCGTCATGGGTGATGCCGGTAAAGGTATAGTCACCTGCGCCATTGATGGTGTTGCCGTAGTAATCGAATGGCAATTGGCTCATAGCAAGAGTCAGAGAGTCGTAGGTTTCAACACTGTAGTTGATAGTAAGGTTGATGGTGACGGTGCTGTCGCATCCTGCAGCATTAGTAAGGACTACAGTCTGAGTGGTGGATGCAGTGTAGGTATTACCCTGCCACACGAATGAATCGCATCCTGTCTGGACGTCGGTATACGAAGTGCTGTAGTTGACAGTAAGGTTGAGGGTGACGGTGCTGTCGCAGCCTGCTATGTTGTTAGTGTTATATGTAGGTGTATTTGTAGAAGCTGAATAAGTGGTTCCGTGCCAAGTGTAAGTGTCGCAAGCGGAGACAGTCTCGGTGACGCTATCGCTGTAGTTGACAGTCAAGTGGAGTGTTATAGTACTGTCACAGCTGTATATGTTGGTCGAATTGTAGACTGGTGTATTGGTCGAAGCGGTATAGGTAGTTCCGTGCCAAGAGTAAGTGTCGCAAGCAGAGACAGTCTCAATGATGTTGCTGCTTGGATTGACGGTAAGATTAAGAGAGACGATACTATCGCAGCCTACAGTATTGGTAGTAGTGTATGTAGGTGTATTTGTAGAGGCTGAATAAGTGGTTCCGTGCCAAGTGAGGCTGTCGCAGACGATAAGGGTTTCAAAAGAAGATGACGACAGGTTGATTGTGAGATTAAGAGTAGTCAGGCTATCACATCCTGCAGCGTTAGTAGTGCTATAGGTAGGAGTATTAGTAGAAGAAGAGTATGTAGTTCCGTGCCAAGTGAGGCTGTCGCAGACGGTAAGAGACTCAGTAGCGGAGTTGCTGAAGTTGAGAGTAAGATTGAGGGTGGTGATACTGTCGCAGCCGACGGTGTTGGTTGACAAGAAGGTAGGAGTATTGGTGGATGCGGTATACAGAGTTCCGTGCCAAGTGAGGCTGTCGCAGACGGTAAGAGACTCAGTAGCGGAGGAGCTGTTGCGGACAGTAAGGTTAAGGGTGACAGTGCTGTCGCAACCGACGGTGTTGTTGGTGACGTATGTAGCTGTATTGGTAGAGGCGGTGTAGGTAGAATCGTGCCAAGAATAGGAGTCGCAGACAGAGAATAATTCCTGAGATGAGGAACTGTTGCGAACAGTAAGGTTGAGGGTGACGGTGCTGTCACAGCCAGCGGTATTGGTAGTAATATAAGTATCAGTATTGTTAGAGGCTGTATAGGTAGAATCATGCCAAAAGTAAGAGTCGCAGACATCGGCTATTTCAGTACCCATATTGCTATAATTGACTGTAAGATTGAGGGTGATGGTACTGTCGCAGCCTTGAACCGTGTATAGATTTTTCTGCGGGGTTGAAGTAGAGGCCGTATAGGTTATGTTGTTCCACTGAGTGGAGTCGCATACGGTGATGATGTCGTTATAATTATATACGGGATGGACTCGAAGGTTGAGGGTGACGATAGAGTCGCAACCAAGAGAGGAGATCAGCGTATCAGAGTAGAGTCCTTCGACGGAATAAGTATTAGAACCGAAAACGACCGAGCCGCCCTGACAGACGCTACGTTGTAGCATAGTGGTCTTAGTGAAGTTCTGCTGTATTTCCTGGATTGAGAAAGATTTTTCGTAGTAAAGGCCGGATATGTCGGTAGTACGAATGCGAACAGAGTACTCAAGGCGTCCGTTACAGCTGTAGATACTATTGGTCAAGAGTTGGTTTCCAATGATAGCGAAGAGAGAATTATCGGAAGCCCCTTCACCAGGGACCAATTGGTAGGTGAATGGTTGAGATATGTCGTTGTCAAGCGAGGAGAGGAGTCCGACGAGAGTACCAATGGCGGCATTTTCATAGAAATAATTGTTAGCCAAGAGGATATCGGTAGGAGCATTATTATTATCGATAGAAGTATCGGGAGAGGATTTCATTGTTTCGCGGTTGCCGACATTGTCGACAGCGAGGGAGATGAAGCGGTAGTTGATGCCGTCGAGGAGAGTATAGGAGAGCGAGCTGTCAGGAGGAGCAGAGGCAAAGAGTTGGTAGGGAGCTTCATTCTGAGAGACATAGAGTTCAACGAAGTTGACTCCGCTGCCGCCATTATCGTCGATGGCAGAAAAAGAGAAAGAGCAAACGGTAGAGTCGGTGGTTGATAGCGATGCGTGGAGAGAGGAAGAGGGAGGTATGGCATCGAAGGTGTTGCGCCACTTATTGGTAGGGATAGGAGCGTTATCGTCGAATACGATGGTGGCATCGACAAGAGTAGTATCGCCGGTATGTAGTGCAGCTTTAGGCGAGATAAAGAAAGAGACATAACCTTCGCCGCGTCCGTTGGTGTCGTTGACAGGGAGGAAGCCTAATTGCGAAGAGGCGGGTTCGAAACCGGTGGCGGGGTCGATGCTTTGGAAAATCCAGTAAAGCTGATTGTTGATGATATCGATACCGGCTGTTATGTCGACCCAAACACCGAGACTGTCAGAAACATCGAGGCGTTTGGAGTAAGAGGTAGAGTTAGAAGGGACAGTAAAGACAAAGCTTCCGAAGCCAAAATCTGCCAGTCGGAAAGAAGAGATGTTCTGGTTAGCGGGTACAGGGTAGGTAATAGAGACCCTGGTAGCGGGAGCAGTGGCGAAGTCGGGATCGTTTTCGAAGGCGATGGTATAGTTCATTTTGTCGTTAGCAGAGACGAAGCGAATAGAGTCATTAAAACCGGCGGGGCCAGTAATTTCGTTGGGGTCCTGCGAGCATTCGAGTTTTTGGAGATAAACAGACTTGTAAGCGGTAGCCGTTTCGCCGAGCGAGTCAGAGACAGAGCAGGAGACGAGGAAATGACCGTCGCCAGTAATTTTATGAGTACGGTCAGGCCAGGAATAGTGATAGGGCGGTGTACCGCCGTAGGCAGAGGCGGTGAGGATGACCGAGGGCATATCGCAGGATTCAGCGTAAGAGGCTCCGTTGATGTTCAACTCGAGACCGCCACAGCCGCGTTCCTTATTGATAGCAATATACGACTGATATACAATCTTGTCAGGACATTCTTTAGGTGTCACTTTGACGTGATAGTTGCCAGAGGAGAGACCTTCTATACGAGGAGAGGTGGAAGTATTCGAGGAAGGATAAGTCCAGAGGACATCGAAGTATTGAGCCTGATTTTGTGGGAAGTGCACCTCGGCAATGCCGTCGTGTCCCGGATCACAGGATTCTTCTTTGACCTGTTCGGCATAAATCTGAGCAAACGCATTCGCTGTTGAGATGGCAATGAAGAGAGCGAAGAGCAAGAGAGATTTTACTGACTTTTTCATATTAAGAGACTTTGTAAAGATTAAGGTTGACGAGTTAAGATTGATTATTCACAGATGTCACCAATACCGTTATTATTGACATCAGCCTGATCCGGATTATAGGTATCCGGGCAGTTGTCCAGTTCGTTGGGGATGCCGTCACCGTCGCGGTCAGGGTCGCAGGGGTCGCCGATGCCGTCACAGTCCTTATCTGCCTGATCGGGGTTATAGATATGGAGGCAGTTGTCCTCATTATTAAGAATACCGTCATGATCGGTATCGTTTTCACAGGCATCTCCTACACCATCTGCGTCCGAGTCTTCCTGGTTAGGATTAGCGACCATGGGGCAGCAATCACAGGCGTCGCCGATGCCGTCGTTGTCAGAGTCGTACTGCGATGGGTTGTAATGCATGGGGCAGTTGTCGTCTTGGTTGGGGATGCCGTCGCCATCCATATCGTCGTCGAGAGCATTGAGGATGCCATCGCCATCGATATCTGGGTCACATTCATTGCCGATGCTGTCGTGATCGACATCAAATTGTCGAGGATTGACGATAAGCGGACAGTTGTCGCAGGAGTCGCCCAAGCGGTCGTGGTCTGAGTCTTCTTGGAGCGGGTTGTAGTGGGATGGGCAGTTGTCACAATCGTCGCCGATGCCGTCGAGGTCAGAATCGATTTGAGTAGGGTTATAGGTTATGGGGCAGTTGTCGCAGGGGTCGCCGATGCCGTCGTGGTCCATATCCTGTTGATTAGGGTTATAGATGCAGGGGCAGTTGTCTTGTTGGTTAGGGATGCCGTCGAGGTCAAAGTCATCGTTAGAGAGGAGAGATTGTGGGTCATAGTAGTTGAGATAGAGAGCGAGATTTTCGGGCAAGGAGTTGACGCTGTCGAGTGTAGCGACGAATTTCCAGTCATTATTTACTTGAGTGAGGTAATAATAAGCAGTTCCGAGGGGCTGGTTAGCGGCATTATAGAGTTTGACGAAAGCGACGGTGTAGTTGCCGAGCTGAGCAGACATGATGAAATCCATTTTGTTAATGATAGCTATGGAAGCGATGAAGCGCTGGTTAATGCTGTCGACGGAGAGGATAGAGTTGATTAGCTGAATATCCTGCGAGCGGTATAGAGCCGAGATATTAGAGGTGGAGCCAGAAGCGTAAGCGTGCAGCATACGGCAGAGGAGAGCGGTGGGGCTGTTGGTGGAAGCGGCATCGAGGGTACCGCCTGTGATGGCGATCCAATGATTGGTGGTGGTTGGAGGCATACCGGTAACGGTATAATACATGATAGAGTCGCAGAAACGATGGAGAGGGTCGTCGACATAGGCACGGATAGAATCGAGGTTGAGATTGATAGCGATGGAATAGGGTTGAGAGCTATAATCCGGGAATATATCGTTTTGGGCATGAGTTTTGAGTGTGAGAAGCACCGTGGCACAAATAAAAATAAATATGATTTTTTTCATTTTATGATATTTTTCTTAACATTAAATATACTAAAGAACGAATTCGGCAAGAGTTTTAGAGCCGCTGAACACGACGAAGGAGATGACGGTGATTTTACCTACGAGATTGATTTTGAATGCTAGTGGTTCGTTATTCCATTTGCCATTGAGGACATCCCACTTCCAAGTGGTAGAGGCAGCGCCTTCGAGCCCCATCTGAGCAGAGAGGATGTTGGGATTAATGTAGCTTACGCCGACATTTCCAGAGACGGTGGCACCAGCAGCGACGCCGATTTCGGCAGAAGAGCATCCCTGTTCGAGAGAGATGTCTACGTTGACGAGTCCGAGGTTAGCCCAAATGCTTACGCCTAGCGAGATATAGATATTCAAGCCCAGTACGGCAGGGATGTAAAAGGGGAAGAATGTTTCGAAACCGGCCGAGACGCTAAAACCGTTCCACTGGATATTTGCGAGAGCGATATCCTTATTGTTGCAGCATGCAAAATGGAAACCGACAGTAGGGGCTGAGAAATTACCGCTGATTGTGGGTTGCTTGCGTTGCATACCTGGGAACTTACCAGTAGCCATACCTTTTTGTGCCAAATTATTCAGCAGAGTGGTACAATTTCTGAAAGTCTGTATCTTCTTAGCCAAAATCTGAAAACGCAGGTCAATGGAGACGTTGGCTTCCAAATCGTTGTTGACACAGACAACATTGGTCTTTTTGGTTGAGGTATGTCCGAAAGCACTGAGTGTAAAAGTCAGTTCCACATTTTCTTTAGCAGACCCTGCATTGTTGGCAGTCATTATTGAAGGTTGTACAGTAACTTGATTTTCATATCCTACCGGATCAGTAACAATCGTAAACTGGTCGGTAGTGATTTCGTCTCCTGGCAGATAACAGTTCTTTTTTGCTTTTACACTGACAATGACGATGCTGTCAAGCATTGAGACGATGACTTCATCCTCATCCACACCGTTTTGGCTGATACGTTTACAGACATAGGTCTGGATAGAATCTTGGGGATTTGCGGTTACCGATGGTTGGTTGGCATCACCTTGAATATGAAGTCCGGTCCAACTATAACAGGCGTTGGGATCAATCTGTAGAACCGAGAGGGTGACTGTCTGCGAATTATCATTGTTGCGTGCGATCTTCTGGTCCGGACCTGCCCATTGAGCGAAAGTCGAGACCGTCGAAAAAAGGAATAAGAGCAAGAAAGTGCCGAGATATTTAAACAGATTTTTCATATTATGATTTTTTTGTTTTATTCTTATTTCACTCTTTTGATTGAGAACACCATCGTTCCTGCTGTATAACAGTAGATATTGACCGAGCCGGTGGCTCCTGGGCGGAGGGTATGCCTTATTCCTCCGCTTGCTTGGAGTGGTATCTGTATTACAGTCTTGTTTTCAGACAAACCTTCGTTGGTCAGTGAGATGTACGAGCCGCCAATGCTTTCGATTTCGATGACAGGAGTATCTATATCAATGGTGCCGATATTACCGAATTCCAAAAGGAGTACTACAGTACGGTTGGGTCGTGGAGAAGACGGCATGATAAGGTTGGTAGCGAGATTATCCGGTGTACTTTCAACCACTTGGAGTGCACTGTCGAGTATAGCTTCTCCCTCGCAGTAGTTGAGTACTCTTACCTTATAGAATCCCGTATCGACTCCATTGAGGTTAAATGTAGCATACGATTTGTAGTAGTTCTCATAGTAGAGCGTGTCGCAGAAAATAGCAGCATTCGAATCCTTTTGAATCCAGACTTTCATGTCGGGTCTGAAACGCGAGCCTGTGAGTTCGAGCGTCACATTGCCCGTATTGCCGCCTACAGATGGTTCAACAT
>FLNY01004657.1_pt1 | contig 56915 bp, 37 predicted proteins | sample 1140381 | NCBI WGS metagenome assembly FLNY01 (sample SAMEA3878172, study PRJEB12797) | bioreactor metagenome | biome: Moose rumen | place: Sweden | collected 2011-10
GCACCACAAAAAAAAGAAGCCTTTGCAGGCTTCTTTTTTTTGTGGTGCCGTTCCTTACCCCCGCTGCTTCGCAGCTGCCCCCAGGGGCACGAGGGGCGACCCCCTCGAACTCCCCCGTTTCCGCCTTTGCAGGCTTCTTTTTTTTGTGGTGCCGTTCCTTACCCCCGCTGCTTCGCAGCTGCCCCCAGGGGCACATTTATATTTTTGCGAAGGCGCGGGAGAGTTTGCCGTCGACGCAGAGTTTGAGGGGTTCGGGGAGGGTGACGTGGCGCAGGAATGCGGTTTCCGCCTGTGCGGGGAGGGAGTCGAGAAGGTCGAAGTCCAGCTTCTCGCCGGGGCGGGCCCAGGGGTTCACGTTGATGTAGCCCACATTGAAGGAAGTGAGGTTCTGGAAGAAGTGGGTGCCCTGGCTCGGGTCGATCTGGAAACCCTCGAGGGAGCATTCCACGATGGCCTTCACCTCCGAGATGTCGCCCCAGCTCACGGGCACGCCCAGCGAGGGCTGGCTGGTGCCCCAGCGGCCGAAGCCTATGAGCATGTACCCCTTGCCCGCGGCCTGCATGGAAGCGTTGACCGCAGCGACCTCGGCAGCCATCTCGTGCGTGCGGAGCGTGTCCCAGCCCGAGCGGCGCAGGTACACGATGTCGCGCACCTCCTCTATCCAGCCCGTACCCAAAGCCATCTGCGACTCCAGGAACGATCCTTCGGTGTCGATTCCGCTCCAGTCGACCTCCGAGAGGCGGGAGTCGGACGAAATGGGCCGCACCTGCAGCACAGAGAAGTCTGCCATGCCGTCCTTGTCGAAGTCGGCTGCGAACTCTATCTCGACCTCGCAGCGCATCTCCTCCCGCGAAATCCTGAGCAGCTCGGTGAGTATGCCGGCGAGCGGGAAGGTGTTGTATTTGAGCATGGAGGCGAAGGTGACGTACTTGGGCCCGTCGGCATAGGGGGAATCGACGATGCGCATGTTGCCGAGGTCCCAGGTCGAGACCACGCGGCGCAGCGACGGGAAGCCCTCGCAGTCGGAGATGCCGAGGCGCACGAGGTTGACCGAATCGTCCACCGACGCCTTGAACATCTCGGGCCGCATGTCGAGGGCGTACATCACCCTCTGGGTGTCGCGTACCGTGAGCTCGGGGGTCGAAGTCTGGATCACGTGCGACGGATACCGGGGCGAGAATCGCAGCACCTGCTCCCCGTCCACGACGGCCTTGCCGAGCCCGTAGGCCACCTTGACCACGCCGTCCAGAGGGTCCTCATGCCCGACGGGGTAGAAGTTGACCGATCGCGCCACGCCCGAGAGCGTCGGGAAGTAGTAGTCGCCCTGGGGGCTGCCGCAGATCTCCTCCACCACGATTGCCATGCGCTCCTCGGAAATGACGTTGCCGCTGGAGACGATGTAGCTCCTGGAAGACGAGTAGAACACGCTGGCATACACGCTCTTGATGGCCTTGGTAAGCATCCTCAGACGCTGCTCCAGGTCGCCGGCAGGGGGGAGCATGTAGGTCGAATAGACTCCGGCGAAAGGCTGATGGTAGGAGTCTTCGAGCTTGGAGGAGGAGCGCACGGCGAGCGGCTTGTGCACCACCCGCAGGAAGGCCCTGAGGTCGTCCAGAAGATCGGTGGGCAGGGGCGATGCCACGAATTCGCCGAGCAGTTCGGCGTCGCCGAAGTCGGAGTTGACTACATAGCGCAGGCCGTTCTCGCGCACGAAGCGCTCGAAGTAGTCGGACGTAATGACGAGCGTGCGGGGCACCTTGACCCGGACGTTCTCCCAGCGGTCGTAGAGCTTGTGCTTCTGGAGGAGCTGGTTGAGGAAGGCCAGCCCGCGGGCCTTGCCTCCTATGGAGCCGGAGCCCAGGCGCGAGAACCAGATGGCGTCGTTATAAGTGGCGGGATTGAAGGCGGCGACGACGCCCAGGGCCTGGGAGACGCGGTAGTCATGTATGGCGCGCACCACCATGCGCCTGTGCTCCTCGACGTCGGGATAGTCCTCGGGGCGGATGGGCTCGAGGAACCTGCCGATTCCGAACAAGCCCCTCGCGTACAGCCACTTGGAAAGGTAATCATTCTCGGTGAGACGGGTGAACTGGGCGCCGGGAAGGTCACGTATGACGTTCTCGAACTCGTGCAGGTCGCGGGCCCTGGCAATCTCGGTGTGCGTCTGAGGGTCCACTACCACGAAGTCGCCGAAGCCGAATTCCCTCTCGAGGTACTCTCCGAGCTCCTGGGTGAGGGTCTTGGACTGCTTGAGCAGGAATCCCGCTCCCAGCCCCTTGGCGACCTCCTCCATCGAGGCCTGGGAGGACTGCATGAGAAAAGGCATCCTGGGGTTGTCGGCCCGGACCTTGCGGCACAGCTGCACTCCGGCGTCGAGCCTCTCGGACGAAGGCGGGTCGCCGCTCCGCATGACGAAACCCACGTCGGAGATGACGCCCAGGAGGTTGTCCTTGTAGCGCTCGTAAAGGTCGCAGGCGTCCTGGTAGTTGGTGGCCAGGAGTATCTTGGGACGGGAGCGCTTGCGCAGCACCTGCTGCTGCTCGTTGAGGGCGTCCTTGATGGCCTCGGTGTTCTGCTGGAGGACCATGCTGTACAGGGCGGGCAGGTATGTCGAATAGTATTTTATCGAATCCTCGACCAGCAGTATGGCCTGCACCCCGAACTCGAGGATGTCGACGGGAGCGTTGAGGGAGTCCTCCAGGAGCTTGATTATGGCGATTATAAGGTCGGGATTGTAGTTCCAGAAGAAGGTGTAGTCGATGTTGCTGGACGAGACCGACACTATCTGGCGGCTGACCTCGCGCGAGAAGGAGGAAAGCAGCACGACGGGCATGGACGGGTCGCAGCGCTTGGCCTTCCCGGCAAATTCGAAGACGCTCATCTCGCCCACATAGTACATGGTGATGACCACGTCGTACTTCTCGCCGGCCTCGAGGCGCTGCAGGGCCTCGGCCGTGCTGGCTGCGCGGTACAGGACCGGAGGGTTGCTCAGGTTGAGGTCGGCATATTCGCGGGCTATCTGGGCGTCGAGCCGGCCGTCCTCCTCGAGAGAGAAGGCGTCGTAACTGTTGCACACCAGGAGAATGCTGCGTATTCTCCTATCCATCAATGACTTTTCCATATCAGAATTCAGAGAGTCTGGAGACCGGGGCCACGTCCAGGGCGGTGCGTTCCCCTGCCTTGTAATGAAACCATCCGGCAATGGCGATCATGGCGGCATTGTCGGTCGTGAACTTGAAGGGCGGAAGGAAGGTGCGCCAGCCGCGCTTCTCCCCCTCCGAAACTATGCGCTCGCGAAGGCCGCTGTTGGCGCTCACGCCGCCGCCGACGGTGACATCGCGTATGCCGGTCTGGCGGGCTGCCTTGACGAGCTTGTCCATCAGGATGTCGATGAGCGTCTTCTGGAAGGAGGCGCAGATGTCTTCCTTGTTGTTTTCGAGAAAAGAGGGGTCGCGGGCCATCTCGTCGCGCACGAAATAGAGGAGCGAAGTCTTGATGCCGCTGAAAGAATAATCAAGCCCGGGCACATGGGGTTTGGCAAACTTGAAGCGAGATGGGTCGCCCTGCCGGGCAAGGCGGTCGATTACGGGGCCGCCCGGATAGCCCAGGCCCATCATCTTGGAGCATTTGTCGAAAGCCTCGCCGACGGCGTCGTCGATGGTCTGGCCGAGGATGGTGTAGTCGAGCGGGCCGTCGACCCTGACTATCTGGGAGTTGCCTCCGCTCACCAGAAGGCACAGATAAGGGAAGGAAGGTTCCCTCACCGGCACTCCAGGTTCGCGTATGAAATCGGCCAGCAGGTGCCCCTGGAGGTGGTTGACCATCACGATGGGGATGTCGAGCGCGAGGCCCAGGGCCTTGGCGAAGGACGTGCCCACGAGGAGCGATCCCAGCAGGCCGGGGCCGCGGGTGAAGGCTATGGCCGTGAGGTCGGAGGCACTGATTCCCGCACGCGAGAGGGCCTCGCTCACCACGGGGACTATGTTGAGTTCATGGGCGCGGGAGGCCAGCTCGGGGACCACTCCCCCGTAGGCCCTGTGCACGTCCTGCGAGGCGATGACGTTGGACAGCAGGACACCGTCGCTGATGACGGCCGCCGAAGTGTCGTCGCAGGAAGATTCTATGCCCAGAATGATGTCTGACATATAAATATAAGCTTATGCATCCGCAAATTTAACAATAATTTGCTAATTTTGCAGGTTAAGCATACTTCGGACCGCCATCGCAAAAAAAAGATCCATATTCGCCCTCATAGCAGGCATCTTGATTATCCTGCTCCTGGCCCTCGTCTTTGCCATACAGCTACCCGCTGTGCAGACGGGCCTGGCGAGGTATGTTTCGGGCCGTCTGAGCAGCGCCACCGAGGGCACCGTCAAGGTCGGCGCCATCCGTCTCCACCCCTTCAACGCCATCACGGCCAAGGACATAGTCGTCATCGACGACAACCCCGCCCCCGACCTCTACGGCCGCGGTTGCGGCATCATCGACACCCTCGCCAGCGTGGGCAGCCTGTCCGTCAACCTCGACCCCCGTTCCCTTCTGCGCAAAGGCGCCATCCTCGTCAGCAGGGCCGACATCAAGGACCTCAACTTCCAGTTCGTCATCGAACCGGGCAACGGCAAGGGCGGCTCCAACCTCACACGCATCTTCAATCTCTACGGCGGTTCCGGCGACTCATCAATGCCCCTCGACTCCCTTTTCACAATAGGCAGGCTGAACGTCAAGAACGGCCGCTACAGGATGGTCAACCTGTGCGAGAACATGTCCAATCCCGGGCACGGCATCAACTATGAAGACCTCGACATGCGTTTCAACCTCGCCGCCCACAACATCAGCATGCACGGCGGCCGCGTACACGCAGTGGTCGACGAGCTCGACGCCGTCGAAAAGTCGGGCTACGAAATCCTGAGCGCGGGAGGATCCGTCGCCGCGGGGCAGGGGCACGTCAACATCAAGAACTTCCGCCTCGCAGACGGGGTGGGCAGCGACCTGCGCTTCCCCCGCTTCGACATGAACTACGAAGGCAATCCGTCCGCCTGGAGCAACTTCCTGCGCGAAGTGGAGTTCGACGCCGCCACAGCCCGCGGCAGCCACCTCGTATTCGGTTCCATAGGCTACTTCAGCGGCGGCACCTTCTGGGGCACTCCCCTGGCAGTGGACATCACCTCCCTCAAGATCAAGGGTCCCATCAGCGGATTCAGGGTATCCGACGCAGTGCTCTCCGCCACCGGCACCGACGTCTCGTGCACCGTCAACGGCACCTACATCGGCATTCCCAAGACAGCGGACATGAGGGTCGACGCCACCCTTTCAGACGTCCGATTCTCGACCGGCGGGCTCACCCGCCTGCTTGCAGACCTGGGCGCCAGGGCCGACCTCCGGTCCATAGCCCCCGGCGTCACCTTCACCGTCGACGGCACAGCCAGCGGCCTGCTCAGCGACCTCAAGGCCGACCTCTCCGTAGCCTCCGGCATAGGGGCGCTCCAGCTCAATGCCGCGGCCCGGAACGCCGTCGCCAGCGGCAAGCCTCTGGAATTCAAGGCGAACGCGGACGCCGACGGGCTCGACCTCGGCAAGCTCCTGGGCGTCGAGGCCCTTGGGCGCAGCGACTTCCGGGCCCTCGTCTCGGGCGTCCTGGGCCACACTCCGCACATCACGGTCGAGAACCTCAGCGTCCCTTCCCTGTCAGTCCTCGGTTACGAATATCACGACCTCGAACTCGAAGGCTACATGCACGGGAGCAACGCCGTAGCCGCCTTCCGTTCCGCCGACCCCAACGCCACCGTCGACCTTGCCGCCAACATCGACTGGAAAGAAAAGAAAGGGCACATCGACGCCGAGCTCACCGAGTTCGACCTCGCCGCCACGGGTCTCGACCGCAGGGGCGGCAAATCCCTCGTTTCGTGCAGCATAAGCGGCGAACAGGACCTCGGCAGCTCCGAGCCCGCCAAGCTCAACCTCGTCAACGTCGTGCTCACCAGCGACGCCGGATCCTTCGAAATAGGCGACATCTACGCCCAGGCCCGCACCGACGGCGACGCCCTCGCCCTCGTCCTCAACTCCGAGGTCATCGACGCCAAGTACAACGGCACCTCCGACTTCGGCACCCTCGTTTCGGCACTGCGGTCAAACACCGTCAACAAGTATATCCCCGCCTTCTTCGACCCTCACCCTTCGGATGAGCCTGCTGCCGCTATCGCCACCGACTGCTCGCTCAGCGCCACTTTCCACGATACCGAGGGCCTTCTCGCTTTCCTGCTGCCGGGGCTCAAAATCGGCAGCGGCACCGCCCTCAACGTCGACGCCGGCAGCGACGGCAGCATCCTGGGCTACGTGAGCGCCCCGAGCGTGGAGTGGAACGGCATGAGCGCGACCGGACTCGACCTTGCCGCCGGCAACCTCGGAGGATCCCTCGACTGCACCGTAGGCGCCACGTTCCTCAACCTCGGAGGATTCACCCTCGACAAGGCGCAGGTGAGCGCCACCGCGCTCGACGACAGGCTCGGCCTCAGTGTCAACTACGACAACGCTCCCCTGCTCGAAGGGGGCGGCGACCTGGACATCGACGCAGCCTTCAGCCGCAGCGTGCGCGATTCCCTCAGGATAGACCTCTCGACCCTTCCCTCCCAGCTTACGATAAAGGGCGACGACTGGAACCTCGGACGATCCGGGATCGCCATCTGCGGCGGCCGCATCTGGACCGACAACCTCCGCCTGTGGTGCGACGACCAGAGCATCACCCTGAGCGGAGGCGTGCGTCCCGCCGGCACCGACACCCTCCAGGTGAAGTTCCACGAACTCGACATGGCCCTCGTCAACGCCTTCACCGGCGACGCCCTCGGCCTCGAAGGCACCCTCAACGGCGACGCCACCCTCGTCTCGCCCGTATCGAGCCAGCTTGGCCTTTCGGCAGCGCTCGACCTCAGCTCGCTTGCAATCTCCGGCACCCGGGCGGGCGACATCTCCCTCACGAGCAAATGGGACGACGACGCCAAGGCCATAGCCATCGACCTCTCCGGCATGCTCGACGGCGTCAAGGGTCTCGACGTCAGCGGCACCTACGGCACCAGTGACGGCAGGATAGACGCCCGGGCGGCATTCGACGGCTTCGACGTAGGCCTCGCCGCGCCCTTTGTGAAGAGCATCATGCCCGAGATAGGCGGCAGGCTGACGGGCAGCGTCACAGCCTCGGGCACGCCCTCCGACCTCCGTCTTGCAAGCGACGGCCTGAGCCTCGGGAGCGTACGTTTCCTCGTAGGCTACACCGGAGTCGCATACACCCTCGACGGCACCCTCGGAGTACAGGACAACATAGTATCCTTCAACAACATAAACGTCAAGGACGACTTTGACGGGTCGGGCCTTATCCGCGGTTCCCTCGACCTGGGGAAGCTCGTCTCCCCCACTCTCGACGCCTCCCTCGACATGCGTTCGCTCAAGGCCATCAACATCCCCTTCGGCGAAAGCGAAATAGGCATCTACGGCGACCTCGCCGTCTCAGGAAACGGCCGCGTCAAGGGTCCCTTCAACAACCTTGACATCGACGCCGCCATCCTCACTTCCGGCCCCGGTTCGGTCAACGTCCCCATCTCCTCGTCGGTAGCGGCGTCAGGCAGCGACCTTCTCACCTTCACCGCGCCAGGAGGCCCGGATGACGGGACTTCCGCAGCCGCATCCCCCGCCCGCACACGTTCGGGTTCCAGCCGCATGTCCGTCCACGCCCGCGCCATGATACGCCCCGAGGTCATCGCCAACATCGAAATCGACAAGGATTCCGGACACGTGCTCACGGCCGGCGGCACCGGCGACGTCGTCTTCGACTACGTGAGCAACGCCCAGAACAGCATTCAGATCAAGGGCGAATACCTCATCGACAACGGTAAGTATCTGCTCAACATCCCCGGCATCGTGAGCAAGGAATTCGACATCAGGGAGGGCAGTTCCCTCAAGTTCAACGGCGACCCGCTCGAGAGCGCGCTCGACATCACTGCCGTCCACAACGTCAAGACCTCGCTCAGCACGCTCGTGGCCGACTCCACCGCCGTCTCGACCCGCCGTACCGTCGAATGCGGCCTGGGCATCAGCGGCAAGCTCCGCAGCCCCGAAGTATCCTTCTCGATCGACGTCCCCGACCTCGACCCCAGCACCAAGATGCAGGTCGACGCCGCCCTCTCCACCACAGACAAAGTCCAGAAGCAGTTCGTGGCCCTGCTGCTCTTCGGCACCTTCCTTCCCGAGGAGAACACCGGCATCGTCAACCGCACCAACATGATCTACTCCAACGTCGGAGAGATAGTCGCCGGACAGCTCAACAACATACTCCAGAAGCTCGACATCCCCATAGACTTCGGCTTCGGATACCAGCAGGACAACGTGGGCACCGACATCTTCGACGTGGCCGTCTCGACCCAGCTGTTCAACAACCGCCTGGTAGTGGGCGGCTCCGTGGGCAACCGCAAGTACAGCACCTCCAAGAGCGCCTACGGCGACATCGTGGGCGACCTCGACATGGAACTCAAGCTCGACCGCAGCGGCGAGCTCCGCTTCAAGCTCTTCAGCCATTCGGCCGACGAGTACACCAGCAGCCTCGACTACTCGCAGCGCAACGGCATGGGTTTCTCGTACCAGAAGGAATACGACCGCACCCGCGAATTCATCCGCCAGCTCTTCTCGCCCCGCCGCAAGAGGCCGCGCGACGGCGCCTCCGGCCCTCCTCCGGGCAGCGGCGGCATGGCGGTGCGCCAAAAAGAAACCAAGATAATAGAGATACGATGACTTCACGCCTGGAACTCCTCGGAATGCGCTTCCACGCCTTCCACGGCTGCCTTGAGAGCGAACGCCTCACGGGCACCGAGTACCTGGTCGACTTCGCCTGCGAACTCGACACCGCAGCCGCAGAGTGCACCGACGACCTGCGCGACACGCTCGACTACTCCCTCGTGCGCTCCATAGTCGCAAGGGAGATGGCTGTGAGGTCCAGCCTCATCGAACACGTTGCCGGACGCATCGCCGACGCCATAGCCCAGGAATGCCACGGGCTCGGGCACTTCGAAGTCACCGTAAGCAAAAAGAACCCTCCCGTGGGAGGAGAATGCCAATGGGCAAGGATAACGGTAAGAAGATAGCGTTCCTCACGCTGGGCTGCAAGCTCAACTACGCCGAGACTAGCACCTACGAGCGAGGCTTCGTGGCGGCGGGCCTGGAGCCCGTACCCTGGAGCTCGAAGGCCGACATCTACCTCGTCAACACCTGCTCCGTCACCTCCACCGCCGACGCCAAGTCCCGCAACCTCGTGCGCAAGGTGCTGAGGGTCAATCCCGAGGCCATAGTCGTCGTGACGGGGTGCAGCGCCCAGCTGCGCCGCGCCGACTACGAGTCCATCCCCGGCGTGGCAAGGGTCTTCGGCTGCGACGAGAAGGCCCTGGTGGTGGATGCCACCCTTGCGCTTGCCGGCCTCGGCTCCGGCTCCCCCGCCCCGGCGGCGCCCGTTTTCGGCGCCTACAGCACGGGCGAACGCACCCGTTCCTTCCTCAAGGTCCAGGACGGCTGCGACAACTGCTGCGCCTACTGCACCGTACCCTTCGCACGCGGCGCCAGCCGCAACATTCCCGTCTGCCAGTGCGTCAAGGCCGCCCGCGAGATTGCCGCGCAGGGAGTCAAGGAAATCGTGCTCACGGGAGTGAACACCGGCGACTTCGGCCGCACCACCGGCGAGAGCTTCCTGCAGCTCCTGCAGGCCCTCGAGCAGGTCGAAGGGATAGAGCGCTACCGCATCTCGAGCATCGAGCCCAATCTCCTCACCCGCGAGACCATAGACTGGATTGCAGGCGGCACCAAGTTCCAGCCTCACTTCCACATCCCCCTCCAGACCGGCTGCGACGAGCTGCTCTCGGCCATGGGCAGACACTATACCACAGACGCCTTCGCCTCGCTCATCGACTACGTGCGCGGCGCCCTTGAGGCTCCCGGCAAGCCTCTGGTATTCTTCGGGATAGATGTCATGGCGGGCCTTCCCGGCGAAACGCCCGAAATGTTCGAGCGCACGTATTCCTTCCTCCGCGACCGCGTGCGTCCGGCGTTCATCCATGTCTTCCCCTACTCCCGCAGGCCCGGCACCAAGGCATTTTCCATGCCCGGACAGGTCCCGGAGCAGACAAAGAAGGAAAGGGTGGCGGCGCTCGAAGCCCTGAGCTCGCAGCTCCACGCCTCCTTCATCGAGGCCAACCGCGGCATCCGCGGGAAGGTGCTGCTCGAATCGACCGACCACGGCGGCTACATGGAAGGCTACACGGGCAATTACATCCGCATCCGCAGGCCCTGGGACCCCTCCCTGTGCGGACAGATAACTGAAGTTACGATATGAAAGCCAAACTTACCATACTCGGCTCGGGCACTTCGTCCGGCATCCCCATGATAGGCTGCACCTGCCCGGTCTGCACCTCCTCCGACCCCCGCGACAAGCGGCTGCGCGCCTCGGCCCTCATCGAATACGGCGGGCTCACCATCCTTGTCGACTGCGGCCCCGACTTCCGCCAGCAGGCGCTCCGGGCCGGGATAGTCCACCTCGACGCCATCCTCCTCACCCACAATCATATGGACCACGTGGGCGGACTCGACGATACGCGCGCCCTCAACCTCTGCGAGAGCCACCCCGTCAATATCTACTGCGAAAAATACGTCGAAGATTCCCTCAGGCACACCTACGCCTACGCCTTCGCCGAGCCCAAGTACCAGGGCGCGCCCGAATGGCACATGCACACCATAGACGGCAGCGCCCCGTTCAAAGTGTATTCCAACGACGGCGACGAGGTGCTCAAATGGGAAAAGGGCTTCGGCTACAGGCACCTCGGCAACGCCGGCACCGAGGGCAGCTTCGTTGAGGTCGTGCCCATCCAGGGCTGGCATCACAAGGTCAAGAAACTGTCGGTGCTGGGCTACCGCTTCGGCGACATAGCCTACCTGACCGACATGAACCTCTTGGAAGACAGCGAATTCGAAAAGCTCAAGGGGCTCAGGGCCGTCACCATCAACTGCGTCAAGCCGGGCCCGCACTACTCCCACTTCTCGCTCGACGAAGCCCTTGAATTCTTTGCCAGGGTGGGAGCCCGGGAGTCGTACATCACCCACCTCTCGCACCTGCTGCCTCCGCACGCCGAGTTCGACCGCGCCCTCCCCAAGCACGTCCATCCCGCATGGGACGGAATGGTGCTGGAATCTGATAATTAACGCCCCGCCATCAGCGAATCAAGCGGTACCACGGGGGCTTCGATGCCCTCGGGGTAAGGCATACCGCTGAAAGTGGCGAAGTACTGAAGGCAGGCGTCGCGCCAGCGGCAGGCGAGCTGCAGGTTGCCGTCGAGAAGGGAGGCGACCTCCTTGTAGCGGCGTGCGCTCACGTAGGGCCTCATCCCCTTCCAGATGCGGCAGAATTCCCTGACCTGCCGCACTCCCGAGTCGTAATGCATGCACAGGGCGTCCCACAGGATGCGGCCGTCAGGGAGCCTGTAATCCCATCCAAGATGATGGAACCACAGCAGATACTTCTCCGGGCAGGTTTCGGGCGATTCGAACATGGCGGCGAGAGGCTCGCGGTACTGGGCCACGGCACCTGAACCGGTGGCGACGGTGCGGTCGAAACCTATGCCGCCGGGGCCGGCCTGATGGTAATAGGAGGGCATCCAGTCGGGCCTGGCGCCGGGCACGTCACACCAGGGCTCCGGGCCGAAATGGTGCTCCCAGGCAAACAGGTGGTGCAGGCCCATGGGCATCATGTAATCGACGCAGGCCTCGTGCGAGGCGAGCATCAGCTGCACCATGGGATCGATGAAGCCTTCGCTGAACTTCTTCTCCCCCATCAGCGGGGGCTTGGGGAAAGTGATGCGCAGCCACTCCCGGGCGATGGTCTCCGACGAGAGGGACGGGTCCCAGGCAAGGCGCCCGAAGGCGTACCAGTTGGCCTGGTTGAAGAGGTTGCCGCACCAGTCGGCATCCCGGCCCACATTCGCAACGCCCGCAATGAGAGGAAGGGACGAAGATGTGGTGACCGCCGCTACGGTGGAACCGGCGCCGTCCCTGTAGGTGTCGCTATGCAGGAACTCCTCCCACATGGGGGCGAGGAACACGAGCGACGAGCTCTGTCCGAGGTACTCCATGGTAATCTGGAGCTCGGGGGCAAGCGGCGTGCGTTCCATGGCACCGAACAGCGGGCTGAAGGGCTCGCGCGGCTGGAAATCTATGGGACCGTTCTTGACCTGGATGCAGACGTTGTCGCGGAAAGTGCCGTCGAGCGGGAGGAATTCGTCATATGCGGCCATGGCGCGGTCGCGGTCGCCGGGCGAATACACGAAGGCGCGCCACATCACGATGCCGCCGTAGGGGGCGAGGGCGTCGGCGAGCATGTTGGCGCCGTCGGTGTGGGTGCGTCCGTAGTCCTGGGGGCCGCTCTGGCCCTCGCTCGAAGCCTTGACGAGGAAGCCTCCGAAGTCGGGCACAAGGGAATATATCCTGTCGGCCTTCATGTGCCACCAGGCGATGACCTGAGGGTCGAGGGGATCGGAGGTGGGAAGGCCTCCCAGCACCGAGGGCGAAGCGAAGTTGACAGACAGGAACACCCTGATGCCGTGGGGCCGCAGGATGTCGGCTATGCGGGCGACCCGCTCAAGGTGGGGGTCATCGAGCACCGAGGGTGAGGCGTTGACGTTGTTGAGCACCACGCCGTTGATGCCGAGTTTTTCGTTGAGGGCGCCATAGGTGTCGATGCGCCTGACGGGGAGGGTTTCGGACGTCCATTCCCATATGGAAGGACCGGCGTAGCCGCGCTCTACGGTGTCGTCGAGGTTGTCCCAGTGGTCGAGTATGCGCCAGACGCAGGCGGGCTCTCCTTCGAGGGGCACGTCGGCCTTGAGCCAAAGGGAATCATTGCTCCCGGTGCACGAGAGCACCAGGAGCAATGACAGTCCAACCAATACATTACACCTCATCCAACCCTTCGATCGTCCGGATGGTGCCATCCGGGTTATATCTGAGTTCGCAGACTTTCAGGCTCCGCAGGCGGGTCACGCCGCCTGAAGGCACGCTGTCGTGGTGGAAGAGCCACCACTTGCCGCCGTACCGGACTATGCTATGGTGGGTGGTCCAGCCTACGACGGGGGTAAGCAGCTCTCCCCGGTACGTGAATGGCCCGTAGGGGTTGTCGCCTATGGCATAGCAAAGATGATGGGTGTCGCCCGTGGAGTAGCTGTAGTAGTATTTGCCATTGTATTTGTGCATCCAGCTGGCCTCGAAGAAGCGGCGGTGGCTGTCGCCCGCGGTGAGGGGTTTGCCGGAAGCGTCCAGGATGACGACGGGCCGGGGATCTTCGGCAAACTGGAGCATGTCGTCGGAGAGGCGCACCACCCTGGGAGGGATGGCGGGCTCATCGTCGGCGGGATAGCTTGTGCCGCAGTCCTTGGCCAGATTGTCCTGATAGCGCTGGAGCTGTCCGCCCCAGATGCCGCCGAAATACATGTAATAAGCGTCGTCGGCATCATCGTGCAGGACGGCCATGTCGATGGAATAGCTGCCGCGTATGGGATCCTTCTCGGGGATGAAGGGTCCGGTGGGGCTGTCCGAGACGGCGACGCCGCAGCGGAAGATGTCGGTCTTGTCCTTGGCAGGGAAATACATGTAGTAGCGGCCGTCGCGCCCGCGGACTACGTCGTTGTCCCAGAGCTGGCGGCGCGCCCAGGGTATGTCCTTTATGTCGAGCACTTTGCCCCAGTCGCGCACGGGGGCGGTCATGGGGTCGGGGCCCTCGAGCGAGAGGACGTGGTAGTCCTTCATGTCGTGCTGGCTGCCGAAGTCGTCCTCGGGAACGGGTGCGGGCCAGTCGTGGGACGGATAGATGTAGAGCTTGCCGTCGAACACGTGCACCGACGGGTCTGCCATGTAATCCTCGGGAAAGAGGTAGCGCTTTTGCATTTTATCTGCCATAATCGTGTAAGAAAGGTTTCAGGTTGTAATTGCGGTCGACCCACAGGGGGGAATCCTGGCGCTCGGGAACGGGCCAGCCGTTCTTCCAGCTGTCGGAGTCGCACACGCCCCATACGTTGATGCGGCGGATGACGTCGGAGTTGCGGAGGAACATTTGGAGGAAGTCGGAGAACCTCCCGTTCCAGGCGTCCTGCACTTCTGCGGGGATGCCGTCGGGATAGGGGTTGATGCGGGACTCCCAGCGGGCGCGGAGCACGGGATCCTGCATGGCCTGGGAGAAGCTCATTTCGCCGAGGTCGGCACTGCGGGTGAGGGTGGGAAGGATGCTCATGTCGAGCTCGGTGATGCAGACGTCGAGCCCGGTCTCCTCCTTGATGCGGCGGATGTGGCTCTCGTAGAGGTCCAGGTCGGGGTAATCCATGCCGATATGGCCCTGGAAACCGACGGCGTCGATGCGTATCCCCCGCTCCTGGAGCGACTTGACCATCCTTATCACCGCCGCGAGCTTTTCGGGGTTGTGCATCGAATAGTCGTTGTAGTAGAGCTCGCAGTCGGGATCGGCCTCGCTGGCGCACTGGAAGGCCCAGGGGATGTACTCCTCGCCCATGACTTGAAAGAAAGGGCTCTGGCGCCAGCTGCCGTCGTCGAGTATGGCCTCGTTGACTACGTCCCAGCCCTTGATGCGTCCCTTGTAGCGGCCCATGACCGTGAAGATGTGGTCACGGATGCGCTGCCTGAGGACTTCGGGAGAGACCGGTGCTCCAGAGGCGTCACAGCAGAAGTCGGGGGTGCACTGGGAGTGCCATATGAGGCAGTGGCCGAAAACGGCGAGGCCGTTCTTTTCGCCGAAATCGACGTAGCGGTCGGCAAGATCCCACTCGTAGGTGCCGTAGGAGGGCATGATTTCGGCGCTCTTGAGGCAGTTTTCGGGCTCTATGGCGCCGAAGTGGCGCACAAGGACGGAGTCGCCGCGCACGTCGGTCCCGAGTATCTGGGCCTCATTGACTGCGGCGCCGATGATGAACTTGCCGGCGAAGGAGTCCTTGAGCACGGGGGCCTTGGGGGCGCAGGCCGAAAGCAGCAGCAGGGAAATCAGCAGGAGTCTCTCTTTCATGCGCGGGATTCTATTTCATGGTTGATCTGGTCCATGCGCTCGTCGCTCAGTTCGTACTTGGAAATGATCCAGATGGCGAGCAGCAGCAGGACGGCGGGAATGACGCACACGAGCCAGAGTATGCCCTGCAGGGCCATGGGCGTCTGCTCGGCGGCTCCCGACTGGAAGCCGACCAGCGCAAGCACCAGGCCGGGAACCACGCCGCCGAGGGCCATGCCGGCCTTGAAGAAGATGCCGGTGAGGGCGTTGACGATGCCGGCGATGCGGCGGCCGGTGGTGTATTCGCCGTAGGCTATGACTTCGGGGACCAGGGCCCACATGTAGCCGGTGGCCACGATGATGCCGGTAGACTTGACGAACTGCGCGATGCACAGCAGCACGAAGTTGTCCCTGGTGGCAGGGATGGAGACGAATGTGTACATCATGGCCATGCCAAGGATGGCGGTGCCGAGGAAGATGTAGAACATCCCCTTCTTGCCGACTTTGCGCTTGATGGCGGGCACGAGGGGCATGAATATGAAGGCCGGAATGGTACCGAGCCACATGAAGAGCGTCGTGAGCAGGGGCGTGGCTCCGACGTTGTAGGTCATGAAATAGGAGTCGGCGGCGTTGCCGACGCTCATCATGGCAAAGGCGGTGATGAAGAAGAACGCCAGCACGCGCAGGGGCTTGTTGCGGACGAATTCCATCCAGAGGTCGCTCACCTTGACGCTCTCGGAGGCCTTCTGGTCCATGACTACGCGCTCCTTGCACTGCGAGAAGCAGAAAATGAGCAGCAGCAGGCCCGCCACTGCGAAGATGGTCATGGTGATGAACCATGCCGGGGCCGATTCGGGGGTGTTGTAGACCGCCACGGCCTTGCCGGTCGCGGGATCTGTGACCTTGGGGGCGAAGATGGCGATGATGAGGGGCAGGGACTTCACGCACAGGGCTCCCAGATTGGCCATGAACATGCGGGTGCTGGTGAGGACGGTAATCTCGTCGGTGTCGCGTGTGAGGGAGGCGTTGAGGGCCCCGTACGGCACGTTGACAAGAGTGTAGCACATGGACATGCCCACATAGGTGATGTAAGCATACAGCAGCGAGCCGCTGAAGCCGTTCCAGAAACACAGGATGGCGAGGACCACGAGCGGTATGCCGCCCAGGATGAGCCACGAACGGTATTTGCCCCACCTGGGATTGCCCTTGTCGACCAGGGTGCCGACGACGGGGTCCCAGAGGACGTCGACCAGGCGCACCACCAGGAACATGACCGCCGCCACCTCGGGACGGAGGCCGAAGACGTTGGTGTAGTAGAACAACAGCCAAATGCTGATGGTCTGGTAGATGAGGTTCTGCGCCATGTCTCCGGCGCCGAAGCCTATGCGCTGCAGCCAGCTCAGTTTGTAGAATCCTTTGGATTCCTTTTCGGATGTAGTCATATCAGTTTCTGCTTTGCAGTATCACGTTTGCAGTACGTTCTCCGACGGTTTTCTTGTCCTGGGGGTGGATGTCGTTCCACTCGCCCAGATCGGCATTGGGGACAAGCCATGCGCCGTCGACCCTGTCTGCGGTGGCCCGCTGCTCCTTCTGGACGCGGTTCCAGCCCCAGTCGTTGTCGGTGAGCTCGGAGTGCTCGAAAGCGGCCAGCTCGATTATGTAGAAGGGCAGCCCGGGCGAGCGGAACTGCTCGCGGGCTGTGCCTATGAGGGTTTCGAGAAGACCTCCGTACATGGGGGCGTTGGTGCAGTTGCTCTCGCCCTGGTACCATATCGTGCCGGCGAAGGCGAAGTCGCGCATGGGAGCGATCATGGCGTTGTAGAGGCCCGCAGGCTTGTACTGGAGGAAGATCTGGACGGGACGGGCAGGCATCCTGCGGCCTTCCTTGTGCTCCCAGCCGTCGAGAAGGGAGACCCTGCGCGAAGGGGTTTCGAGGCTGTATTCCTTGTCGGGGACGAAGCCTGCCGGATTGCCGCCGCAGGCATAGAGGTGTATTTCGACAAGGTTGTCGCCCTCGTGCAGCACCCCTTCGGGGACTTCGTAGTTGCGGGGAGGGTACATGTAGGTGGTGTTGCCCACATATACGCCGTTCACGAAGGTGGAGTCGGCGTCGATCATGGCGCCGAGGTGCAGCACAGCAGGGCCGGTTTCCCCTGCCCCGAGGGTGAAGGAGCGGCGCAGCAGGTGGCTGCCGTAGATGTTTTCGCCCCCGGAATCGACCGCCCATGAACGGGAGAAGACGTCGACGGGGCGCCAGCGGGCTCCGGCGGGGGCCTTGAGGGCGTTGTGGGCGTTCTGCCAGTCGGAGTAAAGATGGGCGTTGAAGTAATTTATGCTGTCGAGGCAGGCCTTGTCCTTGAGGGGGGCGAGTTCCCCGAGCGCGTAGGCGGGAAGGACTTCCTCGCGCAGCCAGGCCTCTATTGGAGAACCGCCCACCGAGGCATTGACCATGCCGACGGGAACGCCGGTACGCTCCTGCAGGAAGCGGGCGGTGAAATAGCTCACCGCGCCCCAGTCCATCGCGGTGGCGTCGGAGTCAAGTTCCTGCCAGCTGCAGGCGGGAAGGTCCTCGCGGGGGCCGTCGAAGTCGTAGGCAAGGGGGACCTTGAGGTAGCGGATCAGGGGATTGGAGTAGCCGGTGACGTCGGAGCGGACGGCGTCGAGGCAGCGGCTCACCGGGAGCTCCATGTTGGACTGGCCCGAGCAGAGGAAGACGTCGCCGACGAGGATGTTGCGGAGGACGGTCCCGCCGGCCTTGAGGGTGTGGGGACCGCCCGCAGGAGTGGCGGGAAGGGAGGCCTCCCAGCGGCCTTCTTCGTCGGCCCTGGTGTGTATCCTGGAGCCCTGCCAGACGAGGGTGACGGCGGCGCCCGGGGAGGCGGTGCCCCACACCGGTACGGGACGGTCACGCTGGAGGACCATGTTGTCGCTGAAAATCTGCGGCAATTCCACAGGGGCCTGGGTACAGGCGGCTGCAAGAAGCAGCACGGCAGTCAGGAGGGGCTTTCTCATGTTACAAAGTTACCCAAAAGACTGCCGTGAGAGGGTTATTTTTGTGTCAGTGGTTTAAAAAAACAGAACACGAATGTCGTATTTGTTACATATAATTTTAAAAATGCAACCTGCGCCCGGCAAATGGCCGCAAAGCCGCCGCCCGCAAGGCTTCGCGAGTCATTTGAGCTCTACCGTAGCGACGCACCAGGCCGGGAGGTCGATCCTGACGGTCCCGTCGGTGAGTGAAACTGCAAGCGTGGCGGTGCCACCCTCGGCCGTGTATGTGGCGGATACCGGAGAGACCGTGCGGCCGAGGTCGATTTCGAGGTTCTCGAAGGAGTTGCGGAGCGTATTCACGAGGATGAGGGACACGCTGCCATCGGCGGCCTTGAAGGCCGAGGCAAGCAGGCCGTCGCCGTCCTGCACCGTCGCCGCCACCCTCACGTCGCCGGGAGCGACGTGGGCGCTGTACTGCCCGTAGGCGCGGCCGCGCACGAGTATCGATCCTTTGGACGTACCCTGTTCGCCGTCGCCGATGAAACTGTAGTAACGGCGTCCGTACCACCAGATGTAGGCGCTCCAGCCGCTGATGACGCAGCTGTGGATTTCCTTCAGCATGTCCATGGTCTCGTCCCAGTGGGAGGTGGAATTGGTCCAGCTGTCGTTGAGCAGGTGCTCTGTCATCCAGACCGGCTTGCCCTTTGCGGCGGCAAGGGAGTAGGGAGAGGGAGAAGCTCCGTACAGGTGCCCTCCGATGATGTCGATGTTGGCGCAGGCGGTTTCGTCCTCGAGAACGGGAGCGTAGAAAGTGCGGTCGCTCTTGAGGCTCTCGCCGGTGACAAGCCGTGCCGAGGAGATGAGGTGCCCGCACTCGCGCACGAACTTGAGGTGCTGCTGGGCACTCCAGATGCAGCCTTCGTAGGTGGCGGGCCAGTCGGGCTCGTTCTGTACGGATATGGCGTAGAGAGGCGCGCCGTGGTCTTTCATGTAGGAGGCGAACTTTTCGAGGTACTGGGCATATTCGGTGTAGCACTCCTCCTTGAGGTGGCTCAGTTCGCCCTGGGCGTTCTTGGCATTCAGATCGCCGTTGTCCTTCATGGAGGCGGGCATGGTCCAGGGCGTGGCGAGGATGCGGGCCCCATAGCGCTCTACGGCATACTTGCAGCCGGCGACGAGGTTGGACCAGTGGGACTCGGTTACGGGTATCCTGATGCGCATTATCCTCAGCCCGAGGGTCCCCATGAGCAGGTCGATCTCGCTCTCGCTCCAGTAGTTGGAGTCGCCCCAGTCGTTCATGGCCCCGAAGCCGTCCCAGGTCTGGTACTGCGTGCCTTCGGCGACGCTGACCTTCGCATGCAGGGGCTCGTAGCCTTCCTGGGTAATGGAGGCCTCGAGCGTAGTTTCGGCCCCTTCGACGGGCTCGAAGATGATGGTTGCCGTGCGTTGTGAAGTCGTGGTATTTTCGCCGAGGGTGACTTCGAAGGTCTGGGATCCGCTGTCACCAGTCTTGCCTATGTAGACATAGGAAGGGAGAGTCACGAAGGAATCGGTGGTGGTGGCTCTGTAACGGCAGTTGTCCCATTCGAGAGTTAGGGTGACGGTGCCGCCCGAGGCCGGGACCACGGCGTCGGGACAGGTAAGCTGGAACGAGGATTCCGTAAGCTCCTTCTGGCATGACAGCAGGAGAGTGGCGGGGATGAGGAGAAGCAAAAGTTTTTTCATCATTGGAAAAGTTTATCAAGGGTCTCCCGGTCGGTCACGTCGGCATACTTGGCCACGAACTCCTTGGGAGACAGGCCGAAGTAGCTGCGGAACGAGTTGGAGAAATAGGATGGCGTGGAGAAGCCTACGCGGTAGGCGACTTCGGATATGTTGACCTTGTCGTGGACGAGGAGGTAGGCGGCCTGCTTCATGCGGGTGCTCTTTATCAGGCTCGACGGGGAGATGCCGAGGGTCTCCTTGAGGCGGCGGTTCATGTGGACGCGGCTCATGCCCACTTCGCGGCTGAGGTCTTCGACGCCGAACTCGGAATTGTCGAGGTTCTGCTTGATGACTTCCATCACGCGGTCCATCAGGTGGCCGGAGGGAGAGGATACCTTGACCTCGTCGTAGTCGTACCTGGCGCCGCCGGAGAACTTGCCGCGCATGGTGTCGCGGGACGAGATGACCTGGGCGATGCTGCTCTTGAGGAGCTCGACCGAGAGGGGCTTGGCGAGGAAACGGTCGGCGCCGCCCTCGATGCTCCGCAGCTGGCTGCTCTCGTCGGCCGACGAGGTGAGGATGATTACGGGGATGTGGTTGGTGACGGGGCTGCCCTTGATGCGGCGGCAGAGTTCAAGGCCGCTCATGCCGGGCATAACGAGGTCGGTCACGACGGCGTCGGGCTGGGCGGTGGAGATGTCGGCCCAGGCTTCCTGGGCGCCGGAGAAGGTCTTGACATTGTAGACAGGGCTCAGTTCGGCGAGCAGGTAGCTGCGGATTTCGGGATCGTCGTCGATTATTATCACGCTGCGGCGCGACTTGACTATCTTTTCGGAAGCCTGGGCGCCGGGGGTGAAGGCTATGTCCTCGGTGCTGCGGGCAAGCTCGTCGGCCGTGGGAATCTTGGTGTAGAGGTCCTTGTGGTGGGAGGTCTTGGAGAGTTCCTTTTCGGTGAGGTGCGCCGAGCCCACGGGCATGAGCACGCTGAAGCAGACGCCGTCGGGGGTGTTGGAGGCGGTAATCTTGCCGTGGTGCAGCTCGACCAGCATCCTGGTAAGGCTCAGGCCCACGCCGGAGCCCATTTTGGCATCGAGCACGCTGCTCTGGAAGAAACGGTCGAAGACCTTGTCGAGGTCGGGCTCGTCGATGTGGCTGCCGCTGTTGGTGATGCCTATGCGCACCAGCTGCGACACCTCGGGCATGAGGGCGCCGCGGTTCTTTTCGGGCGCGGAGATGCTGATTGTTATGCTGCCGGATTCGGGGGTGTGCTTGAAGGCGTTGGAGAGCAGGTTGAAGATTATCTTGTCGAAGTTGCCCTGGTCTATCCACAGGTTGACGACTTCGGAGGCGGAATCGAGACGGAGGTCTATCTTGCCGGTGACGGCCATGTTGTCGAAGGACTGCATGATGTCGCGGATGAAGTAGACGACGTCGGTCTCGAGGAAGTGGAGCTGCATCTGGCCCTCGTCGACCTTGCGCATGTCCATGAGCTGGTTGACGAGCCGCAGGATTCGGAGCGAATTGCGGTACATCAGGTTGTAGAGGCCCTTCCGGGCGGGATCGGTCTCGGCCTCGCGCATCTGCTTGAGGGGCGACATGAGGAGGGTCAGGGGCGTGCGTATCTCATGGGAGATGTTGGTGAACATCTTGAGCTTGAGGTCCTTGATTGCGGATTCTTCGATTTCCTTCTCATGCTGGCGGCGGCGGCGTACGAAACCGTACAGCGAATAAAGGAACGCGGCGAGAACGACTGCGTAGACCGCAAAGGCCCAGCCCTTGAGGTGCCAGGGCCTGCGCACCCTTACGGCAATCGAAGCCGATGAGAACTTATCCGGCGCACCGTCGAAATAAGCCCTGACGTGCAGGGTGTACCTGCCGGAAGGCAGATTGGTGTAGGAAACGGAATGTGAAGGCGGAGCCACCGGGAGCCAGTCCTGGTCGAGCTTGTCGAGCCTGTAGGAGTAGCGTATCTTCTGCGGATTGGTGTATTCGGGAACAGTGAACTCGAGCCTGAAGGTGTTGCGCTTGTTGGGAAGGTCGATGAGGGTGGCGCCGGTGATGTGCTTGTCGAGCATGTTGTCGGCCGCGTCCCCGTCGTAGGTGACTTCTTCGCCCAGCACGGTAAGGCGGCTGAAATACAGCGGCGGAACGTCATGGGTCTTCTGGTTGACGACCTGGGGATAGAAGGCCGTCACTCCCCCGGTGCCGCCGAAGAGCATCTGGGAGTCGGAGTCGCTGAAGGCGGCGCCCGCGTGGAACTCGTTGCCCTGCAGGCCGTCGTAGGCGTAGTATGTAGTGAACGTGGAGGTGAGGGGATCGAAGCGGTTGAGACCGTAGGAGGTCGATATCCAGAGGGTGCCGTCGTCGGCTTCGAGGATGCCGTCGATGACGTTGCTCGACAGGCCGTCTGCCTCGGAGTACCAGGTAACGGTGCCGCGGGTGCGGTCGCATGCCGTGAGGCCTTCGCCCGTGCCTATCCAGATGCGGCCGTCGGAGGCCTCGCAGAAGCAGTAGACCCTCGACTTGAGGGCGGCGTCGCCGACGTTGTAGGAAATGAGGCGGCCGAGCGTGTGGTTGTAGCACATGGGGCCGTTGTACGTGCCCAGCCAGACGGTGCCGCTGCGGTCGAGGTACAGGGTGCTGACCCATTTGTTGATGTCTTCGACCACCCTTTCGACGACCTTTTCGGAAGAGGTGGAGATGACGCTCATGCCTGCCCCGTAGGTACCTGCAAAGAGGAGGTCGCCGCCCTTGTCGCAGGCCAGGCACACGACGCTCGGGGATTCTACGGCATCCTGCCCGGCGAAACGGCGGAAGCCCCGAGAGGGGGTGTAGGTGAAGAGGCCGTCGAGGTAGGTCGCAACCCAGAGCTTGCCGCTGCCGTCGAAGGCGAGGGCCATGACGGAGTCGTTGGTGAGGGAGCTGTTGGAGGCGTCGAAAACGGTGCGGGTGCCGTCGCGGGCGATGCGGGTGATGCCGCCGCCGTCGGAACCTATCCAGAGGCTGCCGTCGGAGGGGTTGCGGACTATGGAGGTGACGCAGCCATGGCCGGTGCGGATGTACTCGAAGCCGTACATCGAACGGGGAATGACGAGCACGCCGGTCTGGAAGGCGCCTGCCCAGACGTTGCCCTGGCTGTCCTCGAACAGGGAATGGACCTTCCAGCGGGAGATGTCGTGCTGCACGGAAGGGATGTCGGGACGGCGCAGGCGGTCGGAGTCCATGTCGTAGATGAACATCCCGCTCGCCTCGGTGCCCACCAGGAATGTGCGCTCGCCCAGCCTGCCGCTGATGCGGTTGGCTAGCAGCGACCAGGCCTGGCAGCCGCGTGCCGCAGGGTCGGAGGACTGACGCAGCATGCCGGTGGCGGCGTCATAGACGAAAAGGCCGTCCATCGTTGCCAGGAGCACGTCGCCGCTGGAAGCGTCCTCGGCAAAGTCGCGGACGACGGTGTCGGGAGCGGGGTTGAGGGGTATGCGCTGCATGGTGAACGCATCGACCGCCGACAGGCCGCCCGTCTCGGAGGAAATCCATATCCAGCCGCGGGAGTCCTGGAACACGGAATAGACGAAGGGCGAGGGAAGGTTGCGGCCGAGCAGGTCGCGGCGGCTGCCCTTGAGGGAATGGGTGCCGGGGTCGATGATATAGACGCCGTGCTGGGAGGTGGCGACCCAGATTTCGGTACCGCCGTCGCCGGTGGAGACCTCGGCTATGGAGGAGATGTGCTGGGTGGATCCGGGGGATGACGGGTCGCCCAGGTCGACGCTCCGGAAGGAAAGGTTGTCGGGGTCGAATATCTGGAGCCCCATGGACGTGCCGACCCAGACCGTGCCGCACCTGTCTTCGAAGACGCCGAGCACCAGGTCGCTGGCGAGGCCTCCGGCATGGTCGCGGCTGTAGCGGAAGGTCACGAAGTCCCTGCCGTCGAAACGGGCGAGGCCGTTCTCGGTGGATATCCAGATGAAGCCGCGGCTGTCCTGGCAGATGTGGTTGATCTGGCTGTTGGGAAGGCCCGACTCGGTGGTATACAGACGTGCCATCTGCGCGCGCCCCGGCAAAAACGACACGCACAGCAGCATCAAAAGTGTAAGACTGACCCAAAAATGTTTCAAAACTGGCATGTTTTAGCTGTTATGATACAAAAATAATCATTTCTACCAAATTTGAAACATTTGGCCTCCAGCAGCGGCTTGGGATACCCCGAAAACCTGTGGCCGCCCATGGCCGCATGAATGGGAGGGGCCCAAACTTGTTTGGGAGGGACGGAGCGAAGCGGAGGGTTTTCGGGGTACCCAAGCCGCTGCCTTGAACTACCACTGCCGCAGCCACCGTTGCCTCAATACCTGTAGGTTTTGAGGTACTGGACACCGATGTGGCCGGCCGGGATGCGGAGGTGGCGGCCCTGATGGTCCTCGTCGCCGTTCAGGCGGCGCAGACGGGCCTTGGCGTCATACTCGTCGATGGAAAGGATGCCCACATGCCCCTTGCCGTCGGCAGGCGACATGGTCACCACGCACCCCGTACCCATGAACAGGAACTCCCCGCCCCCCATGTCAAGCACGAGCAACCCAGCCTCGTCCCATCTGCCTCCATGCGCATCCGACCACGACAGCGTACCGTCATGCTTGCACGTAAACGTAATCCCCGAAGCCGTAAACGAATCGGCCGGATGCCGCAAATCCAGCAGCACACCGTAGGTCCGCCCCTGTGCCTGAGCCTCCGTTATCTCGTCCAGATACGGCCCCAGCACCTTGTACGCACGCTCAGTATCCTGCCAGCGCGTATCAATCGAAAACGGCGAAAAACCAATCGCCCCATGCCGCCCCAGCACATAGAAAACGCGTGCGGCGTTCGCACTCTCCTGCCGGATCTCCGGAATGAACAAAGGATTGTCCTCCCTGGCATAGCGCGCCACCCAGTCCGGGAAGCCCGGATCGTAGATGTCGGGACAGATGAGGTCGATCGCCGGCGCCTCGGCGCGCCAGATGTCGTACAGATGGTCCAGCGGCCCTGCCGAAGGATACTCCCCTGCCTTGCGGCCCCTCGAATTGAGCGCCGCGTTAACGAACATCGGGATGTCGTACTCCTTCTTGCCCGCCTTGGCGACGGCACCGGCATAGCGGGCATAAGCCGCAGCCTGAAAGCGCTCGCCGTCCTTCTCGCGGGACTTGGCATACGCCCGCTCCGCTGCCTTGCCGTGCTCCCGCTCATCGCCCAGGAATCCTATCTCGTTCTCGACCTGCACCATCAGCACGGTCCCGGTCTCGGAATCCACCTCACGCAGGTGGCGCATCAGCGCCGCAAAAGCCTTGCAGTCGGCCTTCAGGCTCTCCTTGCAGAAAGCCGAAAGGATTTCGGGGGTGTCGCCATCGCTGCCCACGGCCAGAGTGAAACGCTTCCCAAACCCCTGCTTCACCCACGCCGGCACATAACACGACATGCTGTTCTTCCAGGTACCGAACCACAGCAGCACGAGATGCAGGTCGTTGGCCCTTGCAGAGTTGATCAGATAGTCAACCGAAGCGAACGAGAACTCCCCCTCCCGGGGCTCAATGATTTCCCAATACACGGGAGCGAGAACTGTATTGAGCCCGGCCTCGCTGAGAGTGCGCCATGTGTTGTGGCCATCCATCCACGCGGCGCTCGAAGCGCTCGAATTGGCGAGTTCGCCGCCGAGGATGATGTACGGCCTGCCGTCAAGCAGCAGCCTGCCGTCCTTCAGGGAGCTGCGCTGCGCCCCCGCCCCGAAAGCAAGCAAAAGGAGGAGAGCCGCTGCGGCTCCCCTCCTTGCCATGGAAACAACAATACTATTCTTCATCGGTGTCCAGCTCGATGGACTCCATGGGTACGATTCGGAGATTGTTCCAGTAGAGGACGAAATCCGTCATCTCGCGGGCTGCATGACCGTCGCACTCGTCGTTGTAGAATGCTATCATGCCCTGGCAAGCGTAGTCGCCGTTGGTGCCGGCAATCGTATTCTTGAGCAGGAAATTGTAGGTCTGGTCCACGAAATTGGGGAAATCGGTCAGAGGGATGGTGGCGGTCTCCCACTCGGTCATGCCGTTCTTGTAGTGGTCGGGATCGCTTGTCCATGGGTGGAAGTTGGCCATCCACTTGATGCCTGCATCCACGAATGTGACTGCGATGCGGCCGCTGTCCCATGCGGAAGGAATGAAGTACTCGAACTGGAAGCAGAGCTTCTCGGTGCCGGTGGCGGAGTTGAACAGCTCGACGCCGGTCGACATGTTCTGGGCGAAGCCGAGGGCGCGTCCGGTGCAGGCGTCGGAGTTGAAGCATGCACGTGCGATGCAGGCGCCGCCGTCTGCGCTGTGTTCACCGTCGCTGAGTGCGAGCACGGGAATCTTGGTGCCGGGAGTGGGCATGCCGCGGAAGATGGACGGGTTCTTGGGGCCGTCTCCCTCGACGGGGAACGGATCGTCATTGTTGGCGAAGATGTCGGGGTAGGTTTCGGAGTCGGGCAGGTTGCCGGTGGTGCCGGAGCCCCAGGCATAGTAGCTGTCGTGGGTCGAGGCAGGATTGTAGCGCTGCGCGTAGCCGTCATTCTCCTCGGAGTAGAACTTGGAGAGGAAAATGTTCTTGATGCGGTAGAAGTAATTGGCGGACGCGGCATTGCCGTTGCTCGTCTCGGCCACGATGTAGCCGCCCTCGTAGTCTTCGGGGAACGCAGGGGTCTGGAACTGGAAGCTCGTACCCTTTGCATTCTCGGCGCGGATGCCGTCGGTGCCGGCCACTTCCTCGCCAAGGTCGTTGTAGAAGGCGACCCTCTCCACGCCCTTGAGGTTGGTGCCCGTGACGGTCACCCACGAACCCTCGTTGGGCAGGCAGTGGCTGATGCCCGTGATGGCGGGAGAAGAGCCCATGATGTGGAAGTTGAAGACGTAGTCATCGTTGCCGTTGGAGGTAATGATGAACTTGTCGCGGTAGGCCTCTTCGCAGTCCTCGCCGGTGGGAGTCTCCACATTGTCCGAGTCGCGGGTAGGGATACGGAAGATGATGGAGTTTGCCGTGAGGAGGTTGGGATTGAGGTATGCGGGCGAGCCGTTGCAGACTATCTTCTTGATGCCCAGGAAGTTCTCTCCCTCCAGACGCACCATGGTGCCCAGGCGGGCGCCCGTAGCCGGGTCAAGCTCCTTGACTGCGGAGACGTTGTGCTGATAGACCTTCGTCACCTTGAGGGGGCCGTAGTTGGTCCTGTCGATGCCGTCGTCTTCTTTCTGGCAGCCGGCAAGGAGGGTAACAAGGCCAAGGGCGAGGAAAATGCTGAAAAACTTTTTCATATCTCTCGTTCGTTTAATCGTTGAAGGTGTAGGGCACCGGGTCTGCCTTGAGGTTCTGGTTCTTGATGAGTTCCGACTCGGGGTAAGGCAGAAGGAGCCTGCTGGCAGAAGGAGTTTCCTCCTCCTTGCTGCCGACCTTTGCGATGGAGCCGTCGTCGTTGGTGTTCCACTCGAAGGTGTTGGTGTCGTACTTGTAGCTGTAGGAGGCGTTGCGGTTCTGCTTGCCCATGAAGTTGAGCACCCAGTCCTGCTGGTAGTATGCACGGCGCACGAAGTCGGGCCACGCCACGTTCTCGAGGGCAAGTTCGCAGCGGCGCTCGTCCCACAGGCCGTCGACGGTGATTTCGCTCACGGTGCCGATGCCTGCGCGGGTGCGGATGCTGTTGTAGACCTCGAGGGCAAGGGCGTCGGTGGTGGAAGTGCCGGAGCCGATGCAGGCCTCGCAGTAGTGGAGCATCACGTCGGCAAGGCGGAGCAGAGGGTTGCAGAGGCAGGAGTTCTGGTTGGTGGCAAGGCCTCCGGTGTCTTCGGAGGAGCCGACCACGCCCTTCTTGATCCAGGATCGGATGTCGTTGTACTCGTCCTTGGAGACCATGACGAAGTTGCCGTCCGCATCGTAGGAACCGGTGCCTACGCCCACCAGGTAGCCGCCCTCGTCGGAACGGATGTAGTCGTAGTAGCATCCTTCCGTGAAGTAGGTGGCCTTGAGGCGGATGAGGTCCTTCCTTTCGGAGAAGAGCTCGACGAGCTCACCGGCGCCGTAGGTGGCGTTGCCCCATGCGGAGCGGCCTCCGACGACAGTGCTCGAAAGGGCAAGGTAGGAGTCGGAGAAGTTGGTGGTGCCGTAGTCGGAGTTGGGAACCCACTGCAGGGCGAAGAGCACTTCCGAATTGTTGTTGAACTGAACCTTGAAGAGGTCCTCGTAGTTGGGCAGGAGGCTGCGGTCGGAGTCCTGGATGACCTTGCGCGCGGCCTCGCGGGCAAGGGCGTAGTATTCGTCGGCGCTCTTGCCCAGGGAACCGGTCTTGCCGTTGCCGCCGCGCACGAATGCAGCTGCCGTGTTGTAGAAGCGGGCGAGCATGCCTAGGGCGGACCACCTGGTCACGCGTCCGGTGTTGTAGCCTTTCTCGGGGAGGTTCGCGGCTGCGAACTCCATGTCCTTGATGGCGAAGGCGATGACGTCCTCGATGGGATTGGTGTTGCAGATGGGGTTGTCGATGAGGGTCTGGGGGTCCTCGATGATGGGGACGTTGCCCCAGCTCATTGCAAGATACCAGTATGCGAGACCCCTCATGAAGCGGCACTCACCCTTGCATTCGTTGACGACCGACTCGCTCACGCCGTTGTCGATGGCACGGTCGAGGTTGTTGAGGGTGTAGTCGGACTGGGTCACGATGACGAAGAGGCTCTGCCAGGCGCTGTAGAGGTTGGCGGTGGAGGTGGTCTCCGTGAGGTTCACATAAGGATAAATATAGTCGGACCAGGGGGCGAACACGTTGTTGGCGCGGCCGTCCATGAAGCCGAATCCGAAGTTGTTGTTGAAGCCGAACCACACCTTGTTGTAGAGGGGCGCGGTGGCGGCGCGGCAGTCAGATTCGCTCTGGAAGAAGGTGTCGAGAGTGGTCTGGGACTCGCTCTGCACCTCCAGCCAGCTGTCGCAGGAGGAGAGGCTTGCAATGGCTGCAGTCAGGCAGATTATGCTGAATATCTTTTTCATACTCTATTCGTCTTTTTAGAAACCAATGCTGAGGCCGAGCGTGTAGATGCGCGGGGAAGGATAACGTCCGGTATCGATACCGTTCATGAGGGCATCCTGGCCGCTTGTGGAGTACTGGTCCATGGTCATGCCGACTTCGGGGTCGTAGCCGGTGTACTTGGTGAGGGTGAAGACATTCTGGACATTGAGCGAAACGCGGGCGCTCGAGACGTGCACCTTTTCAAGGAGGCTGGAAGGGAGCCTGTATGCGAGCGATACGTTCTGCAGGCGGAGGTAGGAACCGTCCTCGATGTAGAGGGAGGAGATGCGGTCGTTGTCGTTGACGTCGCCGGTGCTCATCCTGGGCATCCACTTGCCCGCGCTCTGGACGTAGACGTTGTAGATGTCATCCTCGCTGCCGCTCTCGTCGATGAGACCTATCCTTGCGTAATTGGCGGTACGGGCGAACTTGTTGGTGGTCGTGTTGGGGTTGTCCATGGTGACGCGGAGCCAGTTCATGACCTTGTTGCCGTAGGAATAGGTGAAATAGACGTTGAGGTCGAAGTTGCCGAAGGTGAAGTTGTTGCCGAGGCCGCCGGTGAACAGGGGCAGAGGGCTGCCGAGGTTGACGCGGTCGTTCTCGTCGATTACGCCGTCGGGGTAGACGTCTTCGTAGAGCCAGTCGCCTACCCAGACGCCGGTGTTGCGGTCGATGACGCTGGTGGGGAGGGCCACCTTGATGTTGCCCTCGGCGTCGTAGATGTCGTTGGCGTCCATGATGCGGCCGATTACCCTGTAGCCGTAGAAGTCACCGATGGAGGAACCCACCTGCGTGCGCGTTACTACGGTATTGGTGCCGCTGACCTGATAGGTGCGGTCGATGGTGCCGCTCTCGACGTTGAGGGACTCGACCCTGTTCTTGTTGAGGGAGAACACGAGGTTGGAGGTCCAGCTGAAGTTGCGGGAGTCGATGTTGACGGTGTTGAGGGTGAACTCGACGCCCTTGTTGGAGATGGATCCCATGTTGCCGTAAGGGGCGGAGGCGGAGCCCTGGCCCTCTGTACCTACATATGCGGGAAGGACGGCTTCCATGAGCAGGTCGTTGGTGATCTTGTAGTAGGCGTCGACCACGAGGGTGAGCCTGTCTCTCCAGAGGCCGAGGTCGAGACCGGCGTTCCAGGAATGGGTCTTCTCCCAGGTGAGGTACTCGTTGGGGATGCGTCCGGTGAGGTAGCCGTTGCCCCAGTTGGTGGGAACGGTGCTCAGGGTGGCCTGCCATGCCATCGCAGGGACGTTGGAGTTACCTACGGCACCGTAACCGAAGCGGAGTTTGAGGTTGTTGACGTCGGCGAGGTTGTCCTTGATGAAGTTCTCCTCGGAGAGGCGCCATGCGAGCGCAACCGAAGGGAACCAGCCCCAGCGGTGTCCGGCTGCAAAGTTGGAGGAACCGTCGCGGCGGAGGGTTGCGGTGACAAGATAGCGGTCGTTGAGCGAATAGAACACGCGGCCGAAGAAGGAGGAGAACTTGGTGTTTCCGCTGCTGCCTCCGGTGGTGCTGGTGGTCTGGTCGCCGGCGGACATGTCATGCAGGTTGTCGGGACCGTTGAGACGCTTGGCAAGTATGTACTCCCAGTGGCTGGAGGTCATTTCCTGGCCGAGCATGGCATTGATGGTGTGGATGCCGAAGGTCTTGTTCCAGGTGAGGAGGTTCCTCCATGCCCAGTACTCGGAGAAGTTCTTCTGCTCCTGGCGGCTGTTTTCGCTGTTGTAGATGGAGCCGAAGCGGTAGGTGGGAGTGAAATTATAGGTATTTGCGAAGTTGATGTCGTTGGAGTACTCGGTGCGCAGGTCGAGGCCCTCGAGGAGCGTGAAGTCGGCGTAGATGTTGGAACGGACGCCGCCTTTCTTGTTGTGGTTCTCGAGGAGGTTCGCCAGACCGATAGGGTTGCTCTGGGCGAAGTTGGCGTCTTCGGGGCCGTCATAGCCGCCGTCGATGGAACGGGCGCTCACTGCGGGAGACTGCTTGAGGGCGACCTGTATGAGACCTTCGCTGCTGCCGGCCAGGGAGTTGAAGTTCTGGTTGGAGCGGGTGGCGGCGAGGCTGGCGCCGACCTTGAGCCACGAAAGGGCCTGGACGTCGGTGCTGGCGCGGAGGGTCATGCGGTCGAAGCCGGAGCCGTAGGCGATACCGTCCTGGTCGAGGTAGCCGGCGGAGATGGCGTAGGTGGCCTTCTCGGTGCCGCCGGAGACGGACAGGTTGTACTGCTGCATGGCTGCGGGGCGGAAGAGCTCCCTCTGCCAGTCGGTGCCCTCGGGCAGAGCCTCGGGGACTGCATATTCGTCCCTCTGGGTGGCGCCGCGCAGGGCTGCGAAGGTGTTGTAGTGCTCTGCGTACTGGGGCAGGTTCATCAGCTCAAGGTACTTGGGCATGGTCTGGAGACCGGCCTGGGCGTCGAAGGTGACGGTGGACCTGCCTGCCTTGCCCCTCTTGGTGGTGATGAGGATGACGCCGTTGGCACCCTGGGCGCCGTAGATGGCCGTTGCGGAAGCATCCTTGAGGATGTCCATGGTCTCGATGTCGTTGGGGTTGATGCTCGAGAGGGCGTTGTCGGTGCTGTTGCCGGTCTGGGCGTCTATGACCACACCGTCGATGACGATGATAGGTTCGTTGGAGGAGTTGAGGGAGTTGACACCGCGGATGCGGATGGACGTACCGCCGCCGGGGAGACCGGTGTTCTGGGTCATCTGCACACCGGCCGCGCGGCCCTGGAGGACCTGGTCGGCCGAGGTGACGATGGCCTTGGAGATGGCGTCGGTGCCCACGGAAGCGACGGAACCGGTGAGGTCGCGCTTCTTGATTGTGGAGTAACCGATGGCCACGGCCTCTTCGAGAACGGTTGTGTCGTCAGGCATGACTACGTCGATGACGGCGCGGTCGCCTACTTCTTCCCTGACATCCTGGTATCCGAGGCAATTGAACAGAAGGGTCTGGCCGGGGGATGCCATGATGCTGTAGGCACCGTTGACATCGGTGGTGGCGGCTGTGGAGGTGCCCTCGACCATGACGACGGCGGCAATGACCGGTTCGCCGCTCTGGTCGGTTACGACACCCTTGACCGTGTGCTGCTGGGCCGATGCCACGAAGGGCACCAGAAGCAGGGCAGCGGCGCAGAGCCCTCTCCAAAAGTCGGTAGAAAACATTTTTTTCATAAAGAAACTCTGGTTTGAAGTTGATTTGGTTTTTTCTTTATGTCGGGAAACATAGATACTTTTGTACGGTGCAAAGTTCGCAAGGATATTCCATATTATGTGTGCGTAGGGAAACAACTCTTTTCAACATCGTAACATAGCCCTAAAATTTGATACAAAAAGTGTCAATTTTGAGAAAAAGAGGCCAAATGTTTCGGTTTTAAAACTAAATGTTGCAATTTCGAGGGGCATGTTTCAAAACAATAAAACATTGAGCCGTACGCATACGCGCACACTAATCTTTATATGTAATTTTGCACCGTGCCTTTATGTCATCGGGAAACGCATAGAGTATCACAAACAACAATTAGAACCAACCATTCAAATGAAGAAGTTAACCACTCTAATTCTGATGTCAGCAGCCCTGCTTGCCGTCTGGTCCTGCCAGAAGGAAAGCGAGATAGTGGAATACTTTGAGAAGCCCACCGACGTAGTGAACCCCAATCCCCCGCTCCCGCCCGTGGATTTCACCAAGACGTCACTGGGTGAGCTGGCCGCTCTGCAGGGCATCAAGCTCGGCACCGCCATCACCCACAGCGAGTACTTCCAGAACGACCAGGTGGCAGAAATTCTCGCCCGGGAGTTCAAGGCCGTCACCATCGGCAACGAAATGAAGCACGACGCCATCGTCCAGGCCAACGGCAAACTCAAGTTCGACACTGCCGACGAGATGGCCGGCTGGATCAATGACGCCGGCGCAGACCTGTACGGCCACGTCCTCGGCTGGCACAGCCAACAGCAGACCGCCTACCTCAACAGCCTGATTGACAAGGCGTCCGCCGACAACGAAGCCTCCCTCCTCCAGAACAACTGGAACTTCGAGAAAGGCTCCCTCGACGGCTTCACCGCCTCCGGCACCGCCATCACGGCCGACTACCTCGAGGTCTTTGCCGGCGAGGCCGCAGCCAAGGCAGGCTCAGACGGCGCCACCCTCGCCTTCGACGTCACTCTCACCGAAGGCACCCCCTACATCGTATCCTTCTGGGCCAAGGCCCCCGAAGCCGGGTCCGTCACCCTCAGTTCCGCCGACGGCCAGAGCGCTTCCACCACCGTGAGCGACTCCTGGACCAAGTATTCGGCCACTTTCACCACCAAGAGCACCGGCAGCCCCGCCTACACGCTCACCCTCTCCAACGGCGTCTGCATCGACAACATACGCGTCATCGAGACCGAACCCGAGCCCGAAGAAGAAGGCGGCAAGTCCGACTCCTACATCAACCCCTACGCCATCGACGGCGGCCTCGACTTCGAGGCCTTCTCTGCAGGCACCACCGCCCAGCAGCTGCTCGACGCCGGCTTCACCCAGATCAACGGCGCCGACTACGTGTACGTAACCGACGAGCAGTCCAACTCCGGCAGCCTGTCCCTCAAGATGGACAACGGCGACGGCCATGCCGGCAACGCCTGGGACATCCAGGTCATCACCCCTTCATTCGACATTACACCCGGAGTGACCTACCGCATCGCGTGGTACTCCATGGCAAACGTCGACGCCAACCTCCAGATCGACATCCGTCTCGCAAGCGGCACCCAGTACAAGAACTCCGCATGGGGCAACTACCCCATGACCGGCACCAGCTGGACTTACCAGACCTACGATTTCACCGCTGCCGAAGGCGATGACACCGTCCAGGTGGCCTTCTACGGCGCCACCGAAGCCGCTACCTACTACCTCGACGACATCCAGATCTTCGAGGCCGTCAAGGAAGGCGACTACACCAACTACATCGACAAGAACAACCTGCTCGCAGGCGCCGACTTCGAAACCGACGGAGCCTGGGGCGTCTGGAACGGTCCCGATTATGCTTCGGTCATCAACCGCAACGATCCCGAGACAGGCGCCAACGCCGACAAGGTCCACAGCGGCCTCCATGCCCTCGAGGTCAACAACATCGGCACCGGCTGGACCGGCGGCAGCGCCTGGCACATTCAGGTTGCCAACAACAACAAGGTCGAGGTCACCGCAGGCGGGAGCTACCGCTTCGCCATGTGGGTCAAGTCCCCCGACGGCGCCGAAACCATACAGTTCGAATTCCGCTACAGCGACGGCACCACCGGCTACAAGCAGCTCACCGGCATCACCGACGCATGGACCTACCTGTATGGCGACTACGAGATGCCCGAAGGCGTCGACGAAGTGCAGATCGTGCTCGACTGCGCCTACAACGAGGCCACCTATTATATCGACGACGTCCAGTTCTTCCCCACCCCGGTCGAGAGCTGCATCGATCCCGCCTCCGTCGCCGATGACGGCGAATTCGAGTCCTACGCCGACGTCGACGCCCTCAAGAACGCCGGCTGGCAGGTCAACGGCGCCGACCACGTATCCATAGTCTCCGACTCCCACCACGGCAGCAATGCCGTCCGCATGGACAACAGCGACGGCTTTGCCGGCAATTCCTGGGACATCCAGCTGGTCACCAAAGCCTACGACATCGAGCCCGGCAAGACCTACCGCATCGCATGGCAGGCCAAGGCCGATGCGGCCGACGTCGACATGCAGATCGACATCCGCCTGCCCGGCGGCACCCAGTACAAGAACTCCGCCTGGGGCAACTACGACAAGATGGGCTCCGACTGGACCTATCAGTTCTACGATGTCGAAACCGCAGACGGCGACGACACCATCAAGGTAGGATTCTACGGCGGCGGTTCCGAGAACGTCATCACTATCGACTGTCTCCAGATATTCCCCGTCGAGGCTGCAGCGGCGACCCGCAAGGCCGCAATGGGCTTCGGCACCTACGGCAACGGCTGGAAGCGCCCCGCCCCCGCAGCGGCAAGGGCTGCCAAGGCTCCCGAGTTCGAAAACACCGCCAAGCTTGACGGCGAGCTCGCAGACGACGCCATCGGCTTCGCCTACAAGAACTTCGTCTACGCCATGGTCGCCCACTTCGACACCTACGGCTGGGATGTGGTCAACGAGACCTTCACCGAAGAAGGCAACTTCCGCACCTCCGAGAACACCCCCGACGGCTTTGTCTGGGGCACATGGTTCGGCACCACCAAGAACTGGGTCGACAAGGCCTTCGCCTATGCCACCGACGCAGCTTCACGCTACGGCAAGAACCCCGTCCTGTACATCAACGACTACAATCTCGAGACCTCCGCAGCAAAGCGCAAAGCCTTCTGCGAATACGCCAAGGGCAACAGCCAGGTCACGGGCGTAGGCACCCAGATGCACCTCGACATGTCCACCTCCGACCTTGAAACCAAGATCGAGGAGAGCCTCAAAGACCTCGCCGCCACCGGCAAGATGGTCCGCATCTCCGAGCTCGACATCAAGTGCACCGACGAGGACGCCCAGGCCGAACTGTACAAGTACATCTTCGCCAAATACATCGAGCTCGTGCCTGCGGCACAGCGCGGCGGCATCACCTTCTGGGGAATCAACGACAAGGATTCCTGGGTCGGCGAAAGCAACGCTCCCCTCCTCTGGAAGGGCAACAAATACACCAGGAAAGCCGCATACGAGGCTCTCTACGTGTACCTGTGCCAGCTCGCAGACATCAACCCGTACGAAGAATAAGTTCCGTTTTTCCGAAGGGGCAGGCAGCGTGCCTGTCCCTTCGGTTTTATCCTGAGCCCTTGCAAATCAAGGCAAACAGCTTATATTTGTAAACATGTATCTGCTTGGTTACGACATAGGCAGTTCGTCCGTCAAGGCGTCCCTCGTCGACGCTTCCAGCGGCAGGTGCGTCGCATCTGCCTTCAACCCCAGGACGGAGGCCCCCATAATCTCCACCCGTCCCGGCTGGGCCGAACAGGATCCCCAGTCCTGGATCGATTATCTCACCCTCTCCACCGCCGAGGTGCTTTCACAGGCTCCCGCCGGAGCCGCCCGGGCCGTAAAGGCCATCGGCATCTCCTACCAGATGCACGGCCTCGTGTGCGTAGGAGAGGACGGCAAGGCCCTTCGCCCCGCAATCATCTGGTGCGACTCGAGGGCAGTCCCCTACGGAAGCGAAGCCTTCGGCAGCCTGGGCAGCGACTGGTGCCTGCAGCACCTTCTCAATTCGCCCGGCAACTTCACCGCCGCCAAACTCGCCTGGGTCAAGCAAAACGAGCCCGAAGTCTACAGCCGCATACGCAAGATAATGCTTCCCGGCGACTACGTGGCCCTGCAGCTCACCGGCACCGCCGCCACGACAGTGAGCGGCCTCTCGGAGGGCATATTCTGGGATTTTGAGTCCGACAGCCCCAGCAAGGCCCTTATGGACCATTTCGGCTTCGACCCATCCATCCTTCCCGAAATCAAGCCCACCTTCGGCATTCAGGGCGAGCTGTCCGCGCAGGCGGCCCGGGCCCTCGGCCTTCCGGAGGGCATTCCCGTCACCTACCGCGCCGGCGACCAGCCCAACAACGCCCTCAGCCTCGGCGTCTTCGAGCCCGGACAGATAGCGTCCACGGCCGGCACTTCCGGCGTAGTCTACGGCGTCCTCGGACGCATCGCCTACGACCCCCTGTCGAGGGTCAACACATTCGCCCACGTGAACCACAACGCCCGGGATCCCCGTCTGGGCGTGCTCCTTTGCATCAACGGCACGGGCATCCTCAACTCCTGGATGCGCCGCAACGTAGCCCCCGACCTCTCATATCCCGCAATGAACGATGCCGCCGCCAGCGCCCCCATAGGCTCCGACGGCCTGTGCATACTCCCCTTCGGCAACGGCGCCGAGCGCATGCTCCGCAACCTCGACACCGCATGCAGCATCCACGGCCTTAGATTCAACACCCACGACCGCTCCCACATGCTCAGGGCCGCACAGGAAGGCATAGTCTTCTCGTTCCAGTACGGAATCGAAATCATGGAGCAGATGGGCATGAAGGTCGACACCATCCATGCCGGCAAGGCCAACATGTTCCTCTCGCCCGTCTTCCGCGACACCCTCGCCGGCGTCTCCGGAGCTACCATCGAGCTCTTCGACACCGACGGCGCAGCCGGTGCTGCAAAGGGCGCAGGAATGGGAGCCGGCATCTACTCCGGCCACCGTGAAGCCTTCGGCACCCTTGAGCGCCTTTCAGTAATAGAGCCCTCGAACACGGAACAGTACCGCGAGGCCTACCAGAACTGGAAACGGCAGCTCGAAACCCAAATCGCAAACAACACAAACCTTTCATAGAATATGGCTAAAGAATACTTCCCGCAAATCGGAAAAATCCCCTTTGAGGGCCCTCAGGGCAAGAATCCCCTTGCATTCCATTACTACGAGCCCGACCGCATCGTCGCCGGCAAACCCATGAAGGAATGGCTAAAGTTCGCCATGGCCTGGTGGCACACCCTTGGCCAGGCCTCGGGCGATCCCTTCGGCGGACAGACCCGCTCCTACGAGTGGGACAAGGGCGACTGCCCCTACGGCCGCGCAAGGGCCAAGGCCGACGCCGGCTTCGAAATCATGACCAAGCTCGGCATCGAGTACTTCTGCTTCCACGACGTAGACCTCGTTGAAGACACCGACGACATCGCCGAATACGAAGCCCGCATGAAGGACATCACCGACTACCTCCTCGAAAAGATGAAGGAAACCGGCATCAAGAACCTCTGGGGCACCGCCAACGTCTTCGGCCACAAGCGCTACATGAACGGCGCCGGCACCAATCCCCAGTTCGAGATAGTCGCCCGCGCAGCCGTCCAGATCAAGAACGCCATCGACGCCACCATCAAGCTCGGCGGCACCAATTACGTCTTCTGGGGCGGACGCGAAGGCTACTACAGCCTCCTCAACACCCAGATGCAGAGGGAGAAAGACCACCTCGCCAAGCTCCTCACCGCAGCCCGCGACTACGCCCGCGCACACGGTTTCAAGGGCACCTTCCTCATTGAGCCCAAACCCATGGAGCCCACCAAGCACCAGTACGACGTCGACACCGAAACCGTCATCGGCTTCCTTCGCGCCAACGGCCTCGACAAGGACTTCAAGGTCAACATCGAAGTCAACCACGCCACCCTCGCCGGCCACACCTTCGAGCACGAGCTCACCGTAGCGGTCGACAACGGCTTCCTCGGAAGCATCGACGCCAACCGCGGCGACGCCCAGAACGGCTGGGACACCGACCAGTTCCCCGTCGACCCGTACGAGCTCACACAAGCCATGATGCAGATTATACGCAATGGCGGCCTGGGCAACGGCGGCACCAACTTCGACGCCAAGCTCCGCCGCTCCTCCACCGATCCCGAGGACATCTTCATCGCCCACATCAGCGCAATGGATGCTATGGCGCACGCCCTGCTCAATGCCGCCGCAGTGCTGAGTGAAAGCCCCATCTGCGAAATGGTCAAGCAGCGCTACGCCTCCTTCGACAGCGGACTCGGCAAGAAGTTCGAGGAAGGCAAAGCCACCCTCGAGGACCTCTGCGACTACGCAAAGCAGAACGGCGAGCCCACAGCCGCCTCCGGCAAGCAGGAACTCTACGAAACCCTCCTCAACCTCTACGCAAAATAGGCTGAGGACATATCACCGAAGCGGGCGGCCAGGGAAGGCCGCCCGCTTTTGTACTGTCTCTACCCTGCCTGTCAGTCGGGCAGGATGGTCACTTTCGTGCCCAGTTTCACTTTGGATTTAAGGTCTCTGATATCCTCGTTGGTCATGCGTATGCAGCCCTCGGTGCAGCGGGTGCCTATCGACTCGGGCAGATGCGTGCCGTGTATGCCTATATCGTTGAAGCCCGGCACGTCGAGCCGTAGGAACCAGGGCCCGTAGGCGTTCTTTACCGGCCCCTTGCCGTCATTGAAGTCATGAGGGATACCGCGGGCATTGAGGATCTGGTTGATGCGGAACTCACCTTCCGGGGTCTTGTGGTCGCCGCGGCGGGTCTTGTTGCCGTAATTGACGGCGCAGGCGATGCGGTAAGTCTTGAGGGTGTCGCCACGCGCGCCGATCAGCGTGAGTGTTAGCTGCTGCTTGTCGATGACTATGCTGACGTCATCAGCCCCCGCAGGCGCAGGGGCTGAGAGCATCAGTATTATTGACAGTAAACTGGTAAGTATCATTCAGACAGAGACTTCCTATCCTAGATACAGGTGTAGCCGCCGTCGACTGCGATGTTCTGGCCGTTGACGTAGGTGCTTGCAGGGGAAGCCAGGAAGAGGGCGCAGGTGTCGAGCTCTCCGCTCTTGCCGTAACGGGCCATGGGGATGCTCTGCTTGGCGATGGCCTGGAAGTATTCGGAGTCGAGGGTTGCGGTGGTGAGGTCGGTATAGAAGTAACCGGGGCAGATGCTGTTGACGGTGATGCCGTGCTTGCCCCATTCTGCTGCGAGGGCGCGGGTGAGGTTGACTACACCGCCCTTGGCTGCATGGTAGGGAGCGCTGCCGCAGATGAGGTTGCCGACGAGGCCGTACATCGAGGCGATGTTGATGATGCGGCCGTAGCCGGCCTTGATCATCTCCTTGCCGAACTCGCGGGAGCAGATGAAGGTGCCGAAGAGGTCGATGTCCATTTCGTGCTTGAACTGCTCGTCGGTGATGTCCTCGGCGTTGGCGACTGCGCCGGTGCCGGCGTTGTTCATGAGGATGTCGACCCTGCCGAAGGTCTTCATGGTGGCGGCGACGGCGGCCTTGACCTTCTCGGTGTCGGTGATGTCACAGGCAAATGGAAGGACCTTGACGCCATATTCGGCCTCTATGGCCTTGGCGTTCTCTTCCAGGAGGTTCTGGCGCCTGGCGAGAAGGACGAGATTTGCACCCTGATTGGCAAAAGCTTTGGCCATCTGGAGGCCAAGACCGGCAGAGGCGCCGGTTACAACGGCCACGCGGCCGGTGAGATCGAAATAATTCTTCATATTGGTTATTCAGTAATAGTGTGCATAAATGCATTGCGAAGATAGGAAAAAACGCCGTATTTACAAAAAGAATTGCTAAATTGCAGCAAATAGACCAGCAATGAAAATCGTATTCCTCGACGCCTCCACGATGGGAGACTGCCCTCTGGACTGCATTGCAGAACTCGGCGAACTTGTGTGCTATCCGTCCTCCACGCCTCAGCAGGCCCGCGAAAGGGTCGCAGACGCCGACGTCGCCATCCTCAACAAGATAATAGTGGACAAGGACTTCCTCGATGCAGCCCCCCGCCTGCGCCTCATCTGCGAGGCCGGTACCGGAATCAACAACATCGACACGGCTCTCTGTTCCGATCGCGGAATCGCAGTCCGCAACGTCGCCGGCTACTCGACCGACTCCGTCGCCCAGACCGCCTGGATGCACATCCTCAACCTCGCCGGCCGGGCCTTCCATTACAACACCTACGCCCGCGACGGCCGCTATGAGCGGAGCGGCATCCACGTCGACGCCGGCCACCCCTTCACCGAACTCGCCGGCAAGACGCTCGGCATCGTAGGCATGGGCGCCATAGGCAGCAAGGTCGCAAAGATTGCCTCAGCCTTCGACATGAAGGTCATATATTATTCAACCTCAGGCACTTCTCACTGCACCGCCTACCCTTCCGTAAGCCTCGATGAGCTCCTCCAGGAGTCGGACGTACTCACCATCCACGCCCCCTACAACGATCGCACCGCCGGCCTCATCGACTACGAAGGCCTCTGCAAGATGAAGCCCGGCGCCTTCATAGTCAATACCGGCCGCGGCGGCATCGTGGTCGAGGCCGACCTTGTCCGCGCCATCGACGAAGAACGCATCGCCGGCGCAGGCATCGACGTCTACGTCAGGGAGCCCCTCACCGCCGCTCACCCTTACCTGCACTGCAAATACCCCGACCGCCTCCTGCTCTCACCCCACATCGCCTGGTACAGCCGCGAAGCCCGCGAACGCCTCGCCCAGTCCATGGCCGCCAACATCAAGATGGGCTGGTAATAGGCCCGCAAGCAAGCAGCATAGCAGGCGGAAGGTAGATGCCTGTGAAACCGTGGCCGCCCATGGCCGCGTGAATGGGAGGAGTACGCAAACAAGCAGGCGAGCAGGCGGAAGGTAGATGCCTGTGAAACCGTGGCCGCCCATGGCCGCGTGAATGGGAGGAGTACGCAAACAAGCAGGCGAGCAGGCGGAAGGTAGATGCCTGTGAAACCGTGGCCGCCCATGGCCGCGTGAATGGGAGGAGTACGCAAACAAGCAGGCGAGCAGGCGGAAGGTAGATGCCTGTGAAACCGTGGCCGCCCATGGCCGCGTGAATGGGAGGGGCCCGCAAGCGAAAGCGAAGCGGGAGGGATAGAAAAAATGGAGTATCCGGTGGATACTCCATTTTTTCTAGTTTCACAGGCACTACCTTCCGCCTGCGATATAAAAGCCTGAGTTATGCTGCGAGGCGCTTCTCGAGGCGTTCGCGGATAGCGGCAAGGAACTGGGCCGAAGTGAGCATGGTGGGAGTGATGCCCTCCATGAGGTTCACGAGGTCCTTGGTGGCGCAGCCGTCATTGAGGGCGTCGAAGCAGGCGCCTTCGAGCTGGTCTGCGAAGCGCACCAGTTCGGGAAGATTGTCCATCTCGCCCCTCTTGCGGAACGCACCGCTCCAGGCGAATATGGTAGCGATGGGGTTGGTGGAAGTCTCCTCGCCCTGCAGGTACTTGTAATAGTGACGGGTGACGGTGCCGTGCGCGGCCTCGTACTCGTACTTGCCGTCGGGGCTCACGAGCACGGAAGTCATCATTGCAAGGGAACCGAACGCCGTCGAGACCATGTCGGACATGACATCGCCGTCGTAGTTCTTGCAAGCCCAGATGAAGCCGCCCTCGCTGCGCATGACGCGTGCGACTGCATCGTCGATCAGGGTGTAGAAGTACTTGATGCCAGCCTGCTCGAAACGGTCCTTGTACTCGGCGAACACTTCCTCGAAGATAGCCTTGAAACGGCCGTCATACTTCTTGGCGATGGTGTCCTTGGTAGCGAACCAGATGTCCTGCTTGAGGCTCAGCGCATACTGGAAGCACGCGTGTGCGAAACTGCGGATGGACTTGTCGGTGTTGTGCATGCCCTGAAGCACGCCGGGGCCCTTCATCTGCTGCACAATGACCTCTTCCCTCTTGCCGCTCTCGCCCTCGAACACAAGCTTGGCCACGCCGGGCTCGTCGGTCACGATATCCACGCTCTTGTAGACGTCGCCATAGGCGTGACGGGCGATGGTGATGGGCTTCTGCCAGAACTTCACCGCAGGGTGGATGGAAGGGATAGTGATAGGAGTACGGAACACGGTGCCGTCGAGAGTGGAACGGATGGTGCCGTTGGGGCTCTTCCACATCTGGTGCAGGTTGTACTCGGTCATACGCTGGGCGTTGGGAGTGATGGTGGCGCACTTGACACCCACGCCGAGCCTCTTGGTAGCGAGGGCCGCATCCACGGTCACCTGGTCCTCGGTCTTGTCGCGGTTGGGAAGCGACAGGTCGTAGTACTCGGTCTTGAGGTCGACAAAGGGAAGGATGAGCTCATCCTTTATCATTTTCCAGAGAATCCTGGTCATCTCATCGCCGTCCATTTCGACGATGGGGGTAATCATTTTGATTTTTTCCATGATTATTTCTTGCTGTTTTTGTAGTAATTCATCAGGCAGCCGTCGGCAAGGATCTGCCTCTCGTCGGCGGTGAGGTTCTGGAAGAACAGGTGGATGGGCTTCACGCCGTCCTTGGAGATGACCTGGGCGTCGATTTCCTCGGCGCCGGCAAGGATGGACTTGCGCAGGCCGGGCACGAACACGCAGTCGCCGGCCTCATACTCGAACGGAGTGTCGGGAGCGATGGTGAACGGAACTATGCCCCAGTTGATGCAGTTGCTGCGGTAGCGCTTGGTGGCGTATTCATAGCAGATGTTGGCGTCGCCGCCGAGAACCTTCTGGCAGGAAGCGGCCTGCTCGCGGGCGCTGCCGTCGCCGGGCTTATTGGCGAAGACGCAGGAGCCGAACGAAGTGTTGGAAGCGTCCGCACCCACCGCCTTGAGGGCGGCCGCAAGATGTTCGGAGACCTTCCCCGCCCTGCGGTCGAGGTCCTGCTGCTGGATCTTCTTGGAGAGGCCGACGTACTCGGGAACCCTGCGGCTGAGAGCGAATTCGCTGAGCTTGAGAGGGTTGGAACGATAGCTGGAGGTCTCGCCGGAAGGGATGAGCTCGTCGGTGGTGGTGACGGGATCGTGGATTACGGCTGCGAGCTCGACAAGCATGTTCTCCTCCATTGCGTACATGGTGGGCCAGTCCTTGATGTTGGGACCGTAGCGGAGCTCGACGCCCGGGTCGGCCTTGCCGAAACCGTCGAAGCAGCGGCTCTTGTAGATGCGGCCGTCGAAGCTGTAGCGTGCGTGCTTGTCTTCGTACTCAATGTCGGAAGCGGCAGTGATGACGCCGCCGTTGGCCGCGGTTGCAGCGATGGAACGGGCATCCATGAGCGACACCAGCGAAATCTGGCCCTGACCGGGCTTGGAGCCTTCGCGGTTGGGGAAGTTGCGGGTGGCGTGACGGATGGAGAAGCCGTTGTTGGAGGGAACGTCGCCTGCGCCGAAGCACGGGCCGCAGAAGGCGGGCTTGATGACTACGCCGGCCTCGAGCAGTTCCTCTGCGATGTGGTTGCGGGTGGTGGCAAGGTACACGGGAGTCGACTGGGGATAGCAGCTCATGGTGAAGTAGTCGTTGCCGATGGTCTTGCCCTTGAGGATGGTGGCAGCCTCGGAGAGGTTGTCGTAGGTGCCGCCCGAGCAGCCTGCGATAAGCGCCTGGTCTGCAACCACTTTGCCGTTCTTTATCTTGGAGAGGAGGTCGACCTGGACCTTGTCGCCGAAACGCTTGCGGGTGTCTTCCTCGACGGCCCTGAGGATGCCTTCGGGATCGGCCTGCAGTTCATGGATGGTGTAGGCGTTGGACGGGTGGAAAGGAAGGGCGATCATGCACTCCTGGGTGCTCAGGTCGATGCGTATCATGCTGTCGTAGTAAGCGACCTTGCCGGGCTTGAGTTCCTTGAAGGCCTCGGGGCGCTCGTGCATCTCGAAGTAGTTCTTTACCTCGCCGTCCGTGACCCAGATGGAGCTCAGGCAGGTGGTTTCGGTGGTCATGACGTCGATGCCGTTGCGGAAGTCGATGGGGAGTTCCTTGACGCCGGGACCTGCGAATTCGAGCACCTTGTTCTTGACGAAGCCGCTTTCGAACACGGCCTTGACGAGGGAAATGGCAACGTCGTGGGGGCCTACGCCGTGTTTGGGCTTGCCTTCAAGCCACACGAGCACGACCTCGGGAGCGCCTATGTCCCAGGTGTTGCGCAGGAGCTGCTTGACCAGCTCGCCGCCGCCTTCGCCTACGCCCATGCAGCCCAGGGAACCGTACCTCGTGTGGGAGTCGGAGCCCAGGACCATGCGGCCGCAGCCGGAGAGCTTTTCGCGCACGTACTGGTGGATGACGGCCTGGTTGGCAGGCACGTAGATTCCGCCGTACTTCTTGGCTGCGCTCAGGCCGAAGACGTGGTCGTCCTCGTTGATGGTGCCGCCTACCGCACAGAGGGAGTTGTGGCAGTTGGTCATGGCGTAGGGGATGGGGAATTTCTCCAGTCCGCTGGCCCTGGCCGTCTGGATGATGCCTACGTAGGTGATGTCGTGGGAGGCCATTGCATCGAAGAGGATGCGCATTTTCTTGCCTTTGGATCCGTCCACGTCATGGGCGCGGAGTATTCCGTAGGCAATGGTGTTCTCGCGGGCCTCGTCTGCGGAAGGGAGGCCGGAAGGATCGTTGACGAGCGTCTTGCCGTCAAGGAGATAAACACCGTGGGGAATAAGTTCTACCATGATGGTTTGTTGATTAATTGGTTGTTATGATGATATCGAATCTGCGAATATTGTGAGGGAAAGCATGTCGGCGCTGCCTCCGGGGGAAATGCCGAGGGCCTTGAAGGAAGCGTCCATGGACTGGAGGCCGGAGGGCGAAAAGTCTGCGAGCAGATCGACTGCGCGACGCTTGACGTCGAGGGACGCGGCGTAACCTGCGCGGTGGATGATGCAAGTGTCATCGAGCCCGGACATGATGCGCAGCAGGGTCTGCTGCATGGCATAGGGACCGCCCTTGACGCTGCGGTAGTAAGGCAGCCAGTCGCCGAACAGCTCGGCATAGCCGCCGCGGGCCATTGCGAGGGCGCCCCGCACTCCGAACTCCGCAACTGCGCGGCCGCCGTGTGATCCTTCCTGAGGCTCGACCCGCGAGGCAAGCGCAGCAACGCCTGCGGAGAGCCGCCCTGCGGGAAGTCGCAGTTCTCCGGCCCCGTGGGCGTCCAGCAGGAGGGCGTAGGCCATGATGTAGTGGCAGAAAACGGCACCGCGGTAGGTGTTGACTCCGCCCGTGAAGGCAAGGAGATCCGCCTCTGCGGCACGGCCTGCGGCCACGGGGTCGGCGAGATTGAGGTGCCTGGTGAAGGAACGCCTGATGATCTCGATGCTGCCGCTCATCAGGGAGTAATCCATGTCGGAGTGGGATCCGTTGCTCTCCTTGTCCACGAGGCCGGGTTTGCCCGGAGTGTCGAGCTCGAGGCGGAGCGCACGGGCCATAAGGTCCGAGAGCAGGTACGGCCAGGTGCCGGATGGAACGAGCGCTGAGGGCAGCACGCCGGCAGAGAGTGCCGAACGCACGCGTGAAGCGCTCACCGGGCCTTCGCCGTCGCACAGGCGGGGAATCTCGACAAGGCTGACGCCGCCCTCGGGAAGCATCCCGGCGAGGATGGCGTTGTAGCGGGCGGTGAGGGGGTCTGACGGCTCGCTGCCCACAAAGCGCACAGTGGCCCCGAGAGCCGGAGCTATGTGCCTGAGGAACAGGTCCGCATCGAGGCGCATCTGGGTATCTGAGGCGAGGGACAGGTCCTTCAGGAAATATGTGGGGAAGGTGAGCGACGAAATCTGATACCTGCTGCCCTCAAGGACGGTGGCGAGAGTGCCGCAGCCGCGGACAATCATCCCGCGGCGCTCTTCGCAGGAGAAACGCTGACCCTCTTCGGCCACGGGGATGACAAACAGCTTGTCGACCCTGGAAGAGGCCTCCCTCACCAGGTGCAAGTGACCGAGGGTGAAGGGGTTGGCATTCATGACAATGACGCCGGTACGGCCCGGGGAACGGAGCGCCCGCAGCTGCGAGCAGTACTCCTCGAGGCCGCGGCCGTTCTCCATGAGTACCGCCTCGGGGGCGGAGGCGAGAAGCCTGAAGCCGAGGCTCCCGAAGATGGAGACGTTGCCGGGTTTGGTGAAAACCCTCACCGAGTGGAAACCGCGCTCTGCCGCGACGGAGATGAGGCGCGAAACGAGCGGCGCCGCAAGCCCCATGGAGCGTGCGGCCTCACTCACGGCGACGCATTTGATGACGTCTTCCTTCAAGCCTCCTCCGGCAAGGATTTCCCCGTCTCCGCCAAGGATGGCAAGGTACAGGTCGACTTCCTCGAGCCTAAGGGAATTGCTCTCCAGGAAAGACGCCACCTTGCGGCGGAAACGGGGAACGCCAAGAGGCAGTTCCTGCAGTTCAAAGTTGACAGAGGGTTCCACCTGAATCATAAATATACTTTATCCTCTCTTGCAACTGCTCCAGCGTATGGGCGCGGGAACGCATGCATTCGCGGGCAGGGCGCTCGCAGACGAGGCACCTCCGTGGAGGCCGCCCCACCGAGGCACGGCTCAGCGGTACGGCGCCTGAGGGCGCAGACTCAAGGACGTCGATGTCCATGAGCCTGCCCCAGGGGTGCGTATCTTCTATGCTGCAGCATGCCGTCTTGACTGCCGCGGGGGTGCCGTCGGCGAGGAAGTACCACTCATAGCCGGTGTCGAGGTCGCGGGCCTCCTCCCAGACGGGGCTGAGGCTGGCGCGGACGGCGCAGGCTCCTGCCTGAGCCACACGGACCGACCAGTCGGTGCGCTTCTCGCTGCCGGGTGGGATTACGGTCAGGCAGACCAGGGCCTTGCCGGGATGGTCCCGGAGAAGGGAGGCCTGGTGCGCCGCGCGCCTGTCCCTGCTTGCGAGCAGTTGCTCCAGAGTTGTCACTATCCGACGATGTTCTTGATTTCGTCGAGGACCTTGCCGTGGCGGTCCATCACGATACCGACGGTACGGTCGCCGAAAGGCAGAGGGTCGGGGGTACCGATGATGCTGGTGGCCTTGGCTGCAAGGTCGTGGATGTCGACCACCTTGAGGCCAGCCTCGACGAGACGGTCCTTGATTTCGGGGCGGGCGGGATTGACGGCGATGCCATACTCGGTGACGATGACGTCGACGCTGCTGCCGGGGGTGATGAGGGTGGTGACACGGGGCACGACGCAAGGGATGCGGCCGCGCAGGAGCGGGCATACGATGATGCTGAGGGCGCTGTCCTCTGCGGTGTCGGGGTGTCCGCCTACGGCGCCGCGGATGATGCCGTCGGAGCCGACGAGGACGTTGACGTTGAAGTCGACGTCGACCTCGAGGGCCGAGAGGATGACGATGTCGAGGGCGTGGACTGCGGATCCCTGATGCTCGGCGCTGGCGTACTCGACTGCGGAGACCTCCTGGTGGAGCTGGTCACCAGCAATGGACTCTGCGGCGACCTTGTCGAAGGACTGGACGTCGATGAGCCTGCCGATAAGGCCCTCTTCGTGGAGCTTGACCATGTGGGCGGTGATGCCGCCGAGAGCGAAGGACGCCTTGATGCCCTTCTCTATCATGCTCTCGCGTATGTATTTGACGACGGCGAGGGAAGCGCCGCCGGTGCCGGTCTGGATGCTGAAGCCGTCTGTGAAGTAGCCGCTGTTGATGACAACCTTGGCAGCCTGCTTGGCGAGGAGGATGTCGCGGGGGTTCTTGGAGTCACGGATGGCGCCGGAAGATATCTTGGCGCTGTCGCCGACGGAGTCGACCACGACCACGGACTCGACGTTGCAGGCCGAAATGGACTTGGGGACGTTGGGGTAAGGGACGAGGTCGTCGGTGAGGATGACTACATGGTCGGCGTAGCTGGCGTCGGGAAGGGCGTAGCCGAGGGATCCGCAGATGGACTTGGCGTTCTCGGAGCGGGGGCAGCCGGAGGCGTTGCCCAGCTCGTCGCAGGAGGATGCGCCAAGGAACGCGACGTCGATGTGCAGCTCGCCGAGGGCGATTGCGCTGCCGCGGCCGCCGTGGGAGCGGAATACGACCGGCTCCTTCATGAGGCCGTGGGAAATCTCGTTGGCGAGCTCGCCGCGGAGGCCGGACGTGGAGATGCCGGTGATTACGCCGTTCCTGATGTGCTCGATAAGGGGTGCGTGGACGTCGGAGAGGCTGGAAGCAGCCAGTTTGAGGTCCTTGAAGCCCATCTGGGCGAGTTTGTCGACGACAAGGTTGACGACTTTGTCGCCTCCGCGGAAATGGTGGTGGAAAGATATCGTCATTCCGTCCTTGAGGCCCGAGCGGCGGATTGCAGCCTCGAGGGTGACTACTTTGGAATTTCTCATAATACGTCCTCCTGAGCTAAAACACCTGATGCAATTGCGTACGCGATGGTGCGTTCCGCACGGATAACGACGGGGCGGTCGACCATCTTGCCGTTGAGGGAAACCACGCCGGAGCCCTTGGCCTGGGCTTCCTTGATGGCGGCCACAATGCGGAGCGCTTTCTCTATGGCCTTGGGAGTGGGGGTGAACACGGAATTCACGACCTCGATCTGGCGGGGGTTGATGATGGACTTGCCGTCGAAGCCGAGGTCACGGATGAGTTCGACTTCCTTGCGGAAGGTTTCCATGTCGTCGAGGTTGGAGTAGACGGTGTCGAAGCAGGAGATGCCTGCTGCACGGGCTGCGACGACTATGGTCTCGCGGGCGAGGAGAAGCTCCGCGCCGCCGGGGGTGCGCTGGGTCTTGAGGCTGGCTGAATAGTCTTCGGCGCCGAGGGCTATGCCCATCATGCGCTTGGAGGCGGATGCGATCTCGAAGGCGTTGACTATGCCGAGGGCGCTCTCGATGGCCGCCATGATGCGGGTGCGGCCTACGCAGCCGAGCCCGGTTTCGACTTTGATTATTTCTTCTTCGAGCTCGCGGACTTCGTCGGCGGTTTCGGTCTTGGGCATGCGGATGACGTCGACTCCTGCCTTGACGACCGCCTCGACGTCCTTCTTGCCGTAGGGGGTGCTGAGGGGGTTGATGCGGACGACCATTTCGGTGTCGCCGAAGTCGATGGTCTTGAGGGCGTTGTGGACGAGCAGGCGGGCTGCGTCCTTCTCGGCCATGGTGACGGAGTCTTCAAGGTCGAGCATTATGGAATCGGGGCCGTAGATGTGGGCGTCGGCCATCATTCCCGGGTTGTTGCCGGGAACGAACATCATGGTTCTTCTCAGTCTTTCCATACGTCTTTTCCGGTTGCGCGGACGGCTGCCGCGGTTACACGTGCACGGATGGTGCAGTCGAGCGCGCCTTTGTCCGTTGCTTTTACACAGGCATTGTCGATGCCGAGTTCACCGAGGGTGTCGGTGATGAGAGCCCGGATCTGCCTTCCGAACTGGGCCTCTACAGAGCTTTGCAGGTCGACCTGCAGGCCTTCGCCGGGAGCTATCTGGACGAGGATGTCGCCCGACTCCAGGGTACCGGCCACTGCATTTTTGATTTCCATTACAGTTGTATTAGTGCTTTAATATGGGTTGTCGTGCGGCGGCTGTTTCGTCCGGCCGGCCGATGGGGGTGTTGTGGGGAGCCGTGTGCAGGAGCTCCGGATTCTCCGCCGCTTCCGCCGCTATGGTCTTCATCACTTCTATGAAGGCGTCCAGGGTCTGGAGGGATTCGGTTTCCGTGGGCTCGATCATGAGGGCCTGGTGGAAGAGAAGCGGGAAGTAGATGGTGGGAGCGTGGAAGCCGTAGTCGAGCAGGCGCTTGGCGACGTCGAGCGTCGTGACGCCGTTGTCGTGCAGGAGGCCGTCGAATACGAATTCGTGCTTGCAGATGCCGGGGATGGGGAGCTTGTAGCAGTCCTTGAGCGACTCCTTGATGTAGTTGGCCGCGAGGGTGGCCAGGGGGCCGGCGAGCTTGATGTTCTCTCGGCCGAGCATGAGCACGTAGGCGCAGGCACGCACGATGACGCCGAAGTTGCCGTGGAAGCCGCTGGTGCGGACTTTTGCGAGCATGGGGACGAGGCGGTCGGCCACGCCCACGGGGCCGCTGCCGGGACCGCCGCCGCCATGGGGCGTGCTGAAGGTCTTGTGGAGGTTGAGGTGCATCACGTCGAAGCCCATGTCGCCGGGGCGGACCTTGCCGAGCAGGGGGTTCATGTTGGCGCCGTCGTAGTAGAGGAGGCCGCCGCACTCATGGACCAGGGAGGCAATCTCCTTGATGTCGCGCTCGAAGAGGCCGAGGGTGTTGGGGTTCGTCATCATGATGCCGGCGATGTCGGGACCGAGGAGGGGCTTGAGGTCCTCGACGTCGACGAGGCCGTCGGGACGGGACTTGACCACCACTATGTCGAAGCCGCAGACGGCGGCGCTGGCGGGATTGGTGCCGTGGGCGCTGTCGGGGACTATGACCTTGGTGCGGGAAGTGTCGCCGCGGCTCAGGTGGTATTCCTTGATGAGCATGAGGCCGGTGAGTTCACCGTGGGCTCCTGCGCAGGGCAGGAAGGTGAAGTGCTTCATGCCGGTGATTTCGGCGAGGGCCTTGTCCATGAAGGAAAGGACCTCCGAGGCGCCCTCGACGGTTTGGGAGGGCTGGAGCGGATGCAGGCCGTCGAACAGGGGGACGACCTGTTCGTTTACCTTGGGATTGTACTTCATGGTGCAGGATCCGAGCGGGTAGAAGCCCGTATCCACGCCGAAGTTCATCTGGCTGAGGTTGGTGTAGTGGCGCACCACGTCGCTCTCGCTGAGCTCGGGGAGCTCGAGGGGGGATTGCCTCCATACGGGGCCCTCGGGCAGCGGGGTGCCGCACTCGGGGAGCGAGAAGGCCGAGCGTCCGGGACGGGAGAGCTCGAAGACAAGCTTGTCGTAGTATCTCATAGCGATGCCTCCTTTATTGCTTTGACGAGGGAGTCGATCTGGGCGGGGGTGCGGCGCTCGGTGACGCAGAAGGTCACGTAGCCGTCGAGCTCGAGAGCGCCGAAGAAACCGGCGTCGAGAAGGGCCTGCTGAAGGCGGGCCGCGTCGCACCTGGGCTTGAGGGCGAACTCCTTGAGGAACGGATGACCGGCGAAGGTGTCTTCGAACAGGCCGGTGGCAAGGAGCTTGTCCTTGAGGGCGTGGGAGCGCTCGTAGCAGACGGCGTTGAGGCGGCGCATGCCTTCGGGACCCATGACGGAGAGGTAGACGGTGCACCAAAGGGCCATGAGGGACTCGTTGGAGCAGATGTTGGAGGTGGCCTTTTCGCGGCGGATGTGCTGCTCGCGGGCCTGGAGCGTGAGGACGAAAGCCCTGCGGCCCGAGGCGTCGGAGGTCTGGCCCACTATGCGGCCGGGGAGCTTGCGCATCCACTGTTCACGGCATGCCATGAAGCCCACGTAGGGACCGCCGTAGCCAAGGGGGATGCCGAGGCTCTGGCCGTCGCCGACCGCGATGTCGGCGCCCCATTCGGCGGGAGACTTGACGACGGCGAGGGCGGAAGGGTCGCAGTACATGGCGAGCAGGCCGCCCATCTCGTGCACGAGGGGGGCGAGGCCCTCCCAGTTGCGGATGATGCCGTAGCGGTCGATGGAGGGGACGATGACGCCTGCGAGGTCGAGGGTGCCCTCGGCCACGGCTTCCGTGACGTCTTCGGTTTCGACGAGGTTGATGCCGCCGTAACGGGCGTAGGTGCGGAGTACCTCAAGCACGTGGGGCAGGAGGAGGGACGATGCGACCACGGTGTTGCGCTTGCGGGTGCAGGCGACGCACATGCGCATGGCCTCGGCTGCGGAGGTGGGGCCGTCGTACATGGAGGCGTTGGAGACGTCCATGCCGGTGAGGCGGCAGATCATGCTCTGCCACTCGAAGATGTAGCGGAGCGTGCCCTGCGAAATCTCGCACTGGTAGGGGGTGTAGGCGGTGAGGAACTCGGAACGGGAGGTGATGTAGGGAATGACCGACGGGGTATAATGGTCGTAAGCCCCTGCACCGGCGAAAACGGTGAGGGGTACGTCCTTGGCAGCGAGGGAATTGAACCAGCTGCGCACCTCGTCCTCCGTGAGGGCGGAGGGAAGGTCGTATTCGGCGTCATGGATGAACTCCGGGGGGACGTCTGAATAGAGGTCGCCGAGGGAGTTGAGTCCTACGCGGTCCAGCATCACCTTTATATCCTCGGGGGTGTGAGGAAAATAGGCGAATGTGCTCATTTGCTTACTTGGCTATTTCTTCGTAGGCGGCGGGGCTGAGCAGCGAGCCAAGCTCCGAAGGGTCGCTCATGCGGACCTTGATGATCCAGGCTGAATAGGGGTCTTCGTTGACTTTTTCGGGGGCGTCTTCAAGCTCGGTGTTGACGGCCTCGACGGTGCCGCTCACGGGGCAGTAAAGCTCGCTGGAGGCCTTGACGCTCTCGAGCGCGCCGAACTCTTCGCCGGCGGCGATTTCGTCACCTTCCGAGGGAAGGTCGACATAAGTGATGTCTCCCATTTCCGCCTGTGCGAAATCGGAAACTCCGATGACGGCGAGGTCGCCCTCTGCCTTGACCCATTCGTGGGACTCGCTGTAGAGGAGTCCTTCTAAGATTCTGCTCATTTTTTGTAATTGGTTTTGTAAAAACGTTTCTTGACTACTGTTGCGGGGAACACCTTCTTGCGGATACGGACCATGAGGGGGGTGCCGAGAGCGGCATGGGAGGCGTCGACGAGGGCGAATGCGATGCTCTTGTCGAGGGATATGGAGTGGTATCCGGTAGTGACGGTGCCGACGGGGGTGCCGTCCTCGAGCTCGACGGGATAGCCGGCACGGGGGATGGCGGAGTCTGAAAGCTCGAGGCCTACGACCTTGCGGGTGATGGCGCCGGCCTTCTGGGCCTCAAGGGCCTCCTTGCCGATGAATTCGGGCTTGTCGAACTTGCAGAACATGGAGAAGCCGGCCATGACAGGGCTGATTTCGGGGCTGAGCTCGTCGCCGTACAGGGGGAGGCCGGCCTCGAAGCGGAGGGTGTCGCGGCATCCCAGGCCGCAGGGCTGGACGCCGTCCTCGAGGAGGGCGGCCCAGAGGTCGCGGATGACGGCCGGGGAGGCATAGATCTCAAAGCCGTCCTCGCCGGTGTAGCCGGTGCGGCTCACGATGACGCGGCCGTCCTCTTCGTCCTCAAGGTCGCAGAAGGAGTAGAACTCGATTTCGCGAAGCTCTTCGAGGCCCATGAGGCGGACTATCTCGTCCTCGGCGCCGGGGCCCTGGAGGGCAATCTGGCCCCAGGATTCGGAATCGTTGAAGACCTCGACGTCGAAGCCGCCCCTCTGGGCGAGGATCCATTGATAGTCCTTGTCGATGTTGGCGGCGTTGACTACCAGGAGGTAGCCGCCGTCGAACTCCTTGTAGACGAGAAGGTCGTCGACGGTGCCGCCGTCGGGATAGCACATCATTCCGTAGAGGATGTGCCCGTCGTCGAGACCGCGGACGTCATTGGTGAAGATGTGGTTGACGAAGGCGCCGGCGTCGGGGCCGTCGACGAAGATTTCTCCCATGTGGGAGACGTCGAACATGCCGACTGCGTGGCGGACTGCGTTGTGTTCCTGGATGATGCCCTGATATTGGATGGGCATGTCGAAGCCTGCGAAGGGGCTCATCTTGGCTCCAAGGGCGATGTGATCGTCGTGCAGGCAGGTGGTTTTCAGTTCCTGGTCCATATTATTTGGTTAGCGGCGTCAAAGATAGCCCAAATTGCCGGCATTTCCAAGAATATGGCTATTTGTTTTTGTTGAAAACAAAAAAGGAGTTTACTGTATGGTCTTGAGGTCTTTTTTGAGGATCATCTTGGGGTCCATCATGGAGACCTTCTCGAAGAGCTTGATGCGGTGGACTACCGAGAGATAGACTTTGTCTTCGTGTTTGCCCTTGCGCCACCATTTGTAGAAGCCTACGGGGTCGTTCTCGTAGGGGATGCGGGCCACGATTCCCGAGCCGTAGCCGGGAAAGTCGATTATGAGGTTGAGGCCCATGAAGCGGCGGTAGTACTCCGGATCTGCGCGGCGGAGCTTGCTCACGAGGGGCGTAAGAACCTCATAGTTATCGACTTGAAGGACCTTTTCCTTGACTATCATCTGGTGGATGCGGACGGGGTCCTGGTTGAGCCAGGCACCGATTTTCATGGTCGAGGGGCCCTCGGGGGTCTCGAGGGTGAGAAGATCCATGGAGTAATATACCTTCTCCGGATCCAGGGGGAACAGTTCTCCTTCGGCCATTGGCAGATTGCAATACAGTGGGGCAAAATTAGTGAATTTTTTTTAATTTTGGAAGTCCTATGACCACGATTCTGCATTTGAGCGCACTCTACGCGGAGGAAGGCTGGCATCCGGCCGGTGCCCGGAGCCTCGATTTTACCTCTCTCGAAGGCACCGCATGTTACTGCTCCCCCGAGGCCGAAGCCGCCCTGAGGGAAGGCCTGCGCCCAGTTGGGCACAGCGGCCTGTGCTGGATAGATACCGGTGATTATCACTATCTTAGCAAATTGCGCATGGAGTCCGTCGGCGAGCCGTTCGCTCTCGTCCTTCTGGACAATCACCCCGACGACCAGCCCGGGGCATTCGGCGACGCCCTCCTGAGCTGCGGAAGCTGGGTCAAAAATGCACTGGAAGGCCTTGGAATGCTCAAAAAAAGTTTCTGGAACACCCTTCCAGGCTATTGCGGCCTGCCGGTTTTCCTGTCCATAGACCTCGACGTGCTCTCGCGTGAGTACGCCCGCACCGACTGGGACCAGGGCTCCATGACGCTTCCCCGGCTGCTTGATATCATATCCGCGATAAGGACGGAACACCGCATCCTGGGCGTCGACATCTGCGGAGGCATCACGGCCGCCAAAGGCGCAACGGCCGAAGACCTGCTTGTCAACACCAGGACGCGGGCCGTCCTGGAAGAGTATTTCGAGGACACCTAAGCCGGTTAATCGCTCACGCACAGTTCAGCCGTACACGAACCGGCTCCGCTCATGCTGTATGTAGCACGGGCGGTGATTCTCTCTATGGGCACCTCCCCCGCCGAAAAGTCGTAATTGCTGTGGATGTCCACTCCCGAGACCACCTGCTTGGCAAGGCGGAAAGCATAGCAGGGGTAAGCCAGACACATCTTACGGGACTCGACTGCCGCGTTGCCCGCAGTCGATGACTTGGGCCAGCTGGCGCCGGCATAGTCGCCCATGCAGTAGCGTTCAAGGGTAAAGCCAAACTTGGCTGCATACAAGCCTGAATCGAAGTCCTCGTAGTACATTCGTACCCCTTCCGGCGTGTAAAGGTACGGGCCGGCTTCGACCTCGCTGCCGTCAAGGGGGAGCATTATCTTGTCCGAGGGAAAACGGAAAACGACAGGGAGCACATTGACGAGAATGTGGGCGACCAATTCCCCGTCGAGAATCAGGTCCAGGGTATCGAAACCGGGGTACTGACCGGAGACGTACCACGTGCCGTCAGCCCCTTCGACCGAGACGCAGTTGCTGTCGGGCAGGATGACCACCCGCCCGGCCAGGCTTGCTCCCGAAGGATCTGTGAGGGTGAGGAGTTTCTTCTGGGCCACATACATGTCGCCTGCCCAGTCGATGCGGATAAGCCGCGAGGGGTCGGGCTTGCCGGTAATCAGGCAGCTGGTGCTGATGGCTCCGTCCCATGTAGTGGCGGTGACAGTCGTAACCCGCGAGTACTCCAGGTTTTCGCGGGGCTTGATTTGGAATCCCGAGGCCCCCGGAGTGAAGGTGAAATCGTTCAGGTTGTCCTTGACGGTGTAGTAGAAATCACCGTCCTCGAGACTCAGGTTGGTATTGAGGGCAACCGAGCCCGTTTCGGGGGCAATCACCGTGTACGAGAGCCTGGCGAAACGCAGCACCCGGCTGTCGTTGACGGTGCTCTCGACCTTCCAGTCGGAGCGCAGGCAGCCTTCGTCGGTAAGTTGCAGGGTTACGGCGTAACGGCTGTTGCGCGAGATGTCGAAGTTGCGTGTCGCATCGCCTCCGAGGTAGAAGCGCGCCACGAGAGGTTCGCCCTTCAGGTGCCCCGAACGGTCGGTGTATACCCCTTCGAGCTGGAGGTACGTACAGAGGGTTGAGTCCGCGCCCGCGGCACGGATGGCAGCGGGAGTCTTGAGCGAAGGGTCGTCATTGTCCGGCAGCAGGTCGCCCTGCATGTTTTCGAGAAGGTAGAACGGTATGCTGACCTGACCCGCGGACAGGTCTGCGAAATCGGAAGATGACGCCAGGTCCCCGTCGCATACGCCGCCCGCCGCCGTTGCCGCTCCGGTGCCCCAGAATGGACACACCCGGTTCATCTGGAGCACTTTTGCGGACGAAAAGGCGACGCTGCCGTGCCGCAGGCGGGAAGCGTCTATGGTAAGGTCGAGCCTTGCGGCAAGCCGCGTGAGCACGACTCCCACCGACGGAGTATCAGGAAGGACGGTCACCAGGGCCTGGCCGGACATGGGGATGCCGTCGGTCCATTCGCCGAAGCCGGAGCAGCTGTAGCACATCTCCCCTGCCTCTGCGAGGCTCTCAGGCATGTCGGGTGCAGCGCAATTGGCGATGGCGAGTATCTGGTACGTGTGCCCTATCACAAGCGGCACCGTGACCGCTTCCAGGCTGCCTGTGGCGGCGGTTTCTTCCACTGTCAGTCCGGGCGCCAGGCTGCCGTCCTCGTAGAAGAACAGGGCTATCCTGCCCACGAAGTCATCCGGCACAGGCAGACTGCTGCGGGTGGCGCCCCGCAGCTCGATCCGCACGGGAAGGATTTCCCCGTCCCGGAGCCCGGAGAAGTTCTCTTCCGGCCCCGCACATGCCCACAGCGACAATGCCGCGGACAGTATGAACACTTTCTTTTTCATGTCTTGGCAGCTCCTAAAAAACAATGCTGTAGGATTCCCCGTTCTCCCACCCCGCAACCCGGACAAAGGCGTCCTTGCG
>FLNY01003115.1_pt1 | contig 56912 bp, 43 predicted proteins | sample 1140381 | NCBI WGS metagenome assembly FLNY01 (sample SAMEA3878172, study PRJEB12797) | bioreactor metagenome | biome: Moose rumen | place: Sweden | collected 2011-10
CGACGCTCACCGGCAACAACAAGTAGACGGCATACTTCAGAATCGGTCGCCATGACTCTCGGACGAAGGCAAACGTGTCCGAAATCTTCTCACTGAACGTACGCGTGCGGTACAGTTCCACTTTAGGTCTCACGTATTCCATGATGTCTCTTGTAAGGTAATATAATGTAATAATAAATGACAAACGAAAGCGAACCCAGGATAATCGCCAGCCGGAGCGCATCAAGCCATTCCGTGTGGCGCGTCATGAAACTCTCGATGAAGCCCGCCACGAAGAAGATGGGCACCGTGCCGATGACAATCTTCAGTCCCCGCTTGGCTCCACGACGGAAGGCATAGCCGCGCGAATAGGTGCCGGGAAAGAGAAGTCCGTTGCCCAGCGCCAGCCCGCCCGCACCGGCCACGATGATGGCCGAAATCTCGAGCGTGCCGTGCAGCCAGACAGCCAGCATCGACTCGCCGAGCAGGCCCTGCTGCAGGAAGAACGTCTGGAACGAGCCCAGCATGACGCCGTTCTGAAAAAGGAACCAGCCCGTGCCCAGCGACGTCAGCAATCCGGCAGCGAAGATGACGAACGCGACGTAGACGTTGTTCATCGTGATGCTGGCAAACATGGAGCCCTCGGAGTGCGTGCCGTAGACGCCCATCGGCTCGCCCCGCGCGATATTGTCGAGCGTCATCTCTACGTAGTCATTGCCAAGGATGAGCCGGCTGAAATCTGCGTCGTGCCACTGCGAAAGGATGCCAACGGCGACACTGACCACAAAGATCAGGGCCGACAACCAGAGCTCGCGGCGCCCTTCCCACATCGTCAGCGGCACTTCGCGCGTCCAGAACGTCACAAGGCGGCTCCAGCGCTCGCGCTTGTTGCGATAGATCTCGTTGTGCAGGGCCGAGGCCAGGTTGTTCAGGTAGAGGGTGATGCGCGACTGCGGATAGTGGGTCTGCGCGAAACTGAGGTCGCTCGTCACGTCGATGTAGGCATCGGCCACAACATCGATCTGAGCCGTGCGCACCGCCTCGGCCACTCCCTCATAGAAGCGCCATTTCTCGATGTTCCGCCGTATGAACGTGACTTCTTTCATTCCCTCTATGCAAAACTTTTTGCAAAATATGGCACAAAAGTAAGAAATAATTCTTAATTTTGCAACGAAATTCAGGAAAAAAACTATCAATGCAATGGCAGATACCGGCATTTTGACCGCCCAGTATGTGCGAATACAACAGCCTACGGCCAGCATCGGCGACCGCATGCTGGCACAGATTGTCGACTGGCTCGTCCTCCTGGCCTACCTAGCTGCCATGGGCTGGTTCTTGAACACATTCCGACTGAACTCGCTGTTCTGGCTTATGATGCTCCTGCTCCTGATGCCCCCGTTGTTCTACACGCTGCTCATGGAACTGCTCAACCGTGGACAGACCATCGGCAAGATGCTGCTCCATATCCAGGTGGTCCGGCTCGATGGTTCTGTACCTTCACTGGGCAGCTATCTCCTGCGGTGGCTTCTGTGGATTGTCGATGGCCCCAGCTTTTCCTTTCTCGGTGTGCTTGTCATCATCCTCAGCCACAACAACCAGCGGCTCGGCGACATGGCTGCCGGCACCGTCGTCATCAAGCGCCAGGACTACCACCGCCTGCAGGTCTCGCTCGACGAATACGACTATCTGCAGCATGGCTACACACCGCGCTATCCGGCCGCTGCCGACCTCTCGCTCGAGCAGATTGAAATCATCCGCCGAACAATCTCCACTGCCACTGCCGACCAGCCCCAGCATCTGCAGACCCTGGCTGACAAGGTGGCCCGGCGCCTCGCTGTGTCGCAGCAGGAGCCTGCACCTGCAGCATTCCTTGAGCGCGTTCTCCGCGATTACCAGTACTACGCCCTTGAGGAAGTTTGAGCATCACAAAAATCAAGAAACGTCGCTTTTTGAAAGCAATATACCCCTATATTGGTATCAAAAAGCGCCACTTCAACCCAATTAACGTAAAAAAAGGACGCCCACAGAACGTACCTACTAAAACTACGAATTTCACGAATTTAGCGAAAGCCCCACATTAAATCGTAGACAATTCGCTTAATTCGTGAAATTCGTAGTCGTTTATCCTGTATTAAAGTTCGACGGTGTAGCTGCCAGCTTCGTAGTCTTTCGACGTGGTCTGACCGGGCAGGGTGACAGTGGCCATGGCGCCTTTAGGGATGGTGAACTGCCACGTGCAGCGGTCGCCGTCATAGCGCCAAGCACTCTTGATGAGGCCGGCGGGAGAGCGGAACTCAGCCTGCAGGTGCCCCAATCGTTTGTCGGGTTGGGGGCGCATAATAATGTGGCGGAAACCTGGGTCGGCAGGGTCGGCGGCAATACCGGCAGCCGACTCCCACAGCCACTGGCAAACGCAACCGTAGGCATAGTGGTTGAAAGAGTTCATACCCTGCGGACCCATGCCGCGGTCGGCCATGTAGGAATTCCAGCGCTCCCAAATGGTGGTGGCACCCTGGTCGACGGAGTAGAGCCACGATGGATTCTTGCGCTGTAGGAGCAGCTCGTAGGCCACGTCGGCCATGCCGTTCTCTGTCAGCGTCTGCATAAGAATCGACGTGCCGAGGAAACCCGTCTGCAGGCAGCCGTCGTGGTCGGCAAAGTTCTGGCGCAGGCGGACAATCATACTGTCGCGGGCCGCACCCTCGACGAGGCCGTTCTTCAGGGCAAAGAGGGCGGGCGTCTGCATGGTGTTGAGGATGTCGGTCTTGAACAGGCCGTCGGCTTTGAGGAACTGCTCCTTCAAATATGCACGGGCGTCATCGGCCATCCGCTGATAGATGTCGGCAGAGCGACCGGTGGCACGGGCCATGTCGCCCATCATCTCGGCGTCGGTGAGCCAGTAGCAGGCCGAGAGGTAGTTCCAATAGACGATGGCGTCTGGCAGCGGACCGTCCGGGCCGAAAGCACCGCCGCCGCAGCTCTCCAAGGGCTCATAGCTCAGCCAGTCGGCCCACTGATAGTTGCCGTTCTCGGCGGCCAGCGACTGATGGTTGTAGCGTGTCTCGTTGATGTGCTGCATGAATCGGTTCATGGAATCCCAGTTCTCGTCAATGATGCTTGTGTCGGCAAACTGTTTCCAAACCGTCCAAGGCACGATGATGCCGGCATCGGCCCAGCCGAGGCGCATCATCTCGTTGCCATACTGCCCGAGGGGAGCCACTCCGGGGAAGCCACCCACAGGACTCTGCGTGTCGCGCATGTCGCGCATCCACTTATGGAAGAAGCGGCGTGTGTCGGCGAAGAAGGAGCCTGTCTCGGTGAACACCTGCGTGTCGGCCGTCCATCCGAGGCGCTCGTTGCGCTGCGGGCAGTCGGTGGGCACAGAGAGGTAGTTGGAGCGCTGGCCCCAGACGGTGTTCTGAATGAGTCGGTTGACGAGCTCATTGCCGGTGGTCAGCGTGCCAGTCTCCATCCGCTTGTCAATCGACGTCACGGGGATGGACTGAATCTTGCGGATGAGCACGCGGCCCGTAGCCGTGACGGAGAGGTAGCGATAGCCGAAGAAGGTGCACATGGGGCGGTAGGTGGCATAGTCCTCGTCGGGATTGTTGGTAAAGGTGTAGTCAATCCGCATGTGGGTGCGGCCGGCGCGCAAGTTGTCACGATGGACGGAGCCTTCAGGGCCGTCCATGCCGCGCGAACGGGCACCGTTGCCGTCGTTGAGCAGCTCGCCTGGCAGGCAGGTCAGCACGGTTCCCTCATCGGCCCAGAACGTGAACTCAGGCACGGCGGCGCAGTTCTGACCGAAGTCGACGACGAGCGTCTCTCCGGCGTTCAGATCGATCGGTTCGCCGTCGGCATATTCGCGCAGGATGCTGACGCGTCCGAGCTCCTCGTCCTTCCGGTCGAGCGTGTCCTTCCACGTATAGGCCCGCACAGGCTGCAGGGCCAGATCATCGCGATGATAGACCTCGGCGCCGCAGTTGGGCACAATTTCACCCTGGAACTCCGTGTTCACCTCAGGCGTACCCAACATCGCATCGTGCAGTGAGAGACGGGCGTCGTAGGCCTCGCCGTCGAAGATGCCGGCGTGGGTGACGGGTCCAGCGATGGCGGCGCGCCACTGGACGGTGTCGGTGCCTAATCGCTGCGTGGTGCCGTCGGCCATGGTCAGCTCCAGCACACCGCGGAAGGCGCACTTGCGGCCCACCATGCCCTCATGGCCCCAGGGCGTGACAATCTTGTCGGCCCACCAGCCAGGCGTCACCTGCACGGCCAGCCGGTTTTCCATGCCGGCCTTCAGGAGACAGGGTGTGATGTCATAGGTAAAGGATCGGCGGGTCTTCTCCGGATGCGTGAAACCGGGCTTCAGCACCTCGCGCCCGACGGGCTGTCCGTTGACGTAGAGCTGATAGATGCCCAGGGCGGTGGTCATCCAGCGGGCGCTGACCACATCCCCGTCGTTCGTGAAGGTCGTGACGAACCAGCTGGCTCCGTCGGCCGAACGGCCATGCTCGTGGTCATCAATGGAGCCGGTGACGACGGTCGCGTCAGCTACGGAAATCCACTGTGCGACGTCCCATGCCGACTGGTCGAGTGCATCGGTCAGTGTGGCCGACTGTGGGGTGTCATTCCGGCTGCACCCCGTCAGCACTGCGGCCGCCAAGGCGACCAAGTATATCAGTTTCGTTTTCATGAATATTATAATGGATATACAACAGCAGCTTGGCGGTTTGTTGGGAAGTTACTTCGTCAGGTTGCCGAGAATGTCGCGGGTCAGCTCCTTGGTGATGGTGCGCGTCGCAGCCGAGGTGGCATTCTTGACGACCTTCTCCTTGGCCGACGTCTTGCTCTTGGTCTCCTTGCCCGACACCTTGTTGCTCACCCACGTGCCAAGCACGGTGGCCAGCGTCGAGGTGACGGCGGTCAGCACGGCCTTCCAGACCTTCGACATCAGTCCGTCCTTCTTCTTTTCCTTGGCGGCCTTCTTCTGGTCGGCCTTCTCCTGCTTTTCAGCCTCCTCGTTGAGGGCCAGCTCTGTGGCCTCGCGTGACAGCACCTCGTAAGCACTCTCACGGTCTATCGGCGTATCATACTTACCGTAGATGCGACTCTGCTTGATAATGTCATTGCGCTGCCCCTCGGTGATGGCACCTATCTGCGAGAGAGGGAACAGGACCTTGGCACGCTCGACAATGCTGGGGGCGCCTTTCTCGTCGAGGAACGAGACGAGGGCCTCACCGGTCTCGAGGTTCATGATAGCCTCGTCGGTCTTGAAGTCTGGGTTGGCGCGGAACGTGTCAGCAGCGGTTTTCACGGCCTTCTGGTCCTTCGGTGTATAGGCACGCAGGGCATGCTGCACGCGGTTGCCGAGCTGACCGAGAATATTCTCGGGAATGTCGGTGGGACTCTGTGTGATAAAATAGATGCCGACGCCCTTCGAGCGGATAAGTCGGATGACCTGTTCAATCTTGTCAAGGAGCGCCTTCGACGTGTCGGTGAACAGCATGTGAGCCTCGTCGAAGAAAAAGACGAGCTTCGGCAGCTCCAGGTCGCCCACCTCGGGCAGCGTCGAGTAAAGCTCGGAGAGCAGCCAGAGCAGGAACGTGGAGTAGAGTTTGGGCTGCATCATCAGCTTGTCGGCGGCAAGCACGTTCATGATGCCTTTGCCACCCTCTGTCTGCATCAGGTCGTAGATGTCGAACGAAGGTTCACCGAAGAACTGGTTGGCGCCCTGGGCCTCCAGCTGCAGCAGGGCACGCTGGATGGCACCGACGGATGCCGAGGATACGTTGCCGTAGGTCGATGTGTACTCCTTAGCATGCTGCGACACGTAGTCGAGCATTGAGCGGAGGTCCTTCAGGTCGAGAATCTCCAGTCCCCGTTCGTCGGCCACGCGGAACACGATGTTGAGCACGCCGTCCTGCGTCTCGTTGAGCTGCAGCAGGCGCGAAATCAGCAGCGGACCCATCTGGCTGATGGTGGCCCGCATGGGGTGGCCCTGCTCGCCATAGACGTCGAAGAAGCGCACGGGACAAGCCTGAAACTCAGGATTCTCGATGCCGAATTCCGGCAGTCGCTTCTCAATGAATCCGCTCAGCTTACCCACCTGCGAGATGCCACTCAGGTCGCCCTTCATGTCGGCCATGAAGCAGGGCACGCCTGCCTGGCAGAACGACTCGGCCATCACCTGCAGCGTGACCGTCTTACCCGTACCCGTGGCACCGGCAATCAGACCGTGCCGGTTGGCCATCTTTCCAATAATACTCAGCGCTCCGTTGGCGCAATGGGCGATATACAGCCCCCGTTCTTTGTCGTACATAGTCTATATGGATTTGTTTCTGCGACAAAGTTAACAATTTTCAGCGAATCGGCCAAATAAGTTACAAAGATTTTAGCCTGAAACTTTGTCATGTCATGGTTTATTTGTAACTTTGGCTTCGCCGAAGTGACTTTCACTCGGAAATGAAAAGAAAAACAAGTTTTCCTTTTGCATTTCTCTCGTTTTTTCGTAACATTGGCTTCGCCGAAGTTAACTTGGCACTCGGAAATGAAAAGAAAAACAAGTTTTCCTTTTGCATTTCTCTCGTTTTTTCGTAACTTTGCGCTCCGAATGACTTACGCTGACGTGATATTGCCCGTGCCGCTCGATGGCTGCTTCACCTACGCTGTACCCGATGGGATGGAGGTGCAGACAGGCTGTCGTGTGCTCGTGCCGTTCGGACGGTCGAAGAGTTATGTCGGCATCATCCTCCGCTTGCATGAGCAGAAACCGCAGGGCTATGAGGTGAAGTCCGTCATGCTGCTGATGGACGCCGAGCCCATCGTGCTGCCCCAGCAGCTGAGCCTCTGGCAGTGGATGAGCGACTACTACATGTCGCCCATCGGCGAGGTGATGAAAGCCGCCCTGCCTGCCGGACTGAAAGCCGAAGAGGGCTACAAGCCCCGCACCGAAACCTTCATCCGGCTGACGGAGCCCTATCGCAACGAGCAGGCTCTCCACATCGCCCTCAACATCCTGGCCCGCGCACCCAAGCAGCAGGCGGCATTTATTGCCTATCTGGAAATGAGACCCACCCCCTCCCCAAGGGAGGCAAGTCAGGATAGATTTGCAGATGGCAAGACTATCTTGGATATCATAACAGAATTTTCAAATAAAGAATCATCAAAGCTCCCCTCCCTCGGGGAGGGGTTGGGGGTGGGTTCCCAGGAACTGATGAACGCCTCGGGCGCCACGCTGCCCACGCTCAACCAGCTCTGCAAGCGGGGGATGCTGGAGACCTACGAGGTGGAGGTCGGCCGGCTGAACCACTGCGGTGAGCCTCATCCTGAGCATATCAAGAAACTGAACGCAGCGCAGGAGAATGCCTACAACCAAATCCTGATGTCGATGATGAAGCGGCGTGTGACGCTGCTCCACGGCGTCACCTCCAGCGGCAAGACGGAGATTTACATCCACCTCATCCAACGCGAGATTGACCGCGGCAGACAGGTGCTTTACCTGTTGCCAGAAATTGCCCTGACCGTTCAGATGATGGACCGTCTGCGCCGTGTCTTTGGTTCCCGTCTTGGCATCTATCACTCGAAGTACAGCGATGCTGAGCGTGTAGAAATCTGGCAGAAACAGCTTTCCAAGAACCCCTACGACGTCATCCTCGGTGCCCGCTCTGCCGTTTTCCTGCCTTTCCAGCGCCTCGGCCTCGTCATCGTTGACGAGGAGCACGAAATGAGCTACAAGCAGCAGGACCCCATGCCCCGCTATCACGCACGGAGTGCAGCGATAATGCTGGCGGCCCCCTCCAGCCTCGAGGCAGGAGGGGCTGTCCTCCTCGGCACCGCCACCCCCTGCGCTGAGACCTATCACAACGCGAAGACAGGGAAGTATGGGCTAGTGGAACTGAGGGAGCGCTATCAGGGCATCGAGCTGCCCGAGGTGCAGGTGGTCGACATCGCTGACCTGCAGCGGCGCAAGATGATGCGGGGTCCCTTCTCTCCTCTTTTATTAGCCCGCGTGCGTGAGGCACTGGAGCGCGGCGAGCAGGCCATCCTCTTCCAGAACCGCCGCGGCTGGGCTCCGATGGTGGAGTGTCGGCAGTGCGGATGGGTGCCCCGCTGTGAGCACTGCGACGTCTCGCTGACGCTCCACCGGCAGATGAACCAACTGACATGCCACTACTGCGGCTATACCTACCGCATCCCCACGGAATGTCCGGCCTGTGGCGGCCACGACCTGCAGGGCCGCGGCTTCGGCACGGAGAAGGTTGAGGACCAGATTCGCGACATCTTCCCCGATGCACGCATCGCTCGCATGGACCTCGACACGACACGCACGCGCGGTGCCTACGAACGGCTCATCAGCGACTTCTCGGCCGGGCGCACCAACCTGCTCATCGGCACGCAGATGATCTCGAAGGGACTCGACTTCGACCGTGTCTCTGTCGTGGGCATCCTCAATGCCGACGCGATGCTCAACATGCCCGACTTCCGGGCCTACGAGCATGCCTTTATGATGATGTCGCAGGTCAGCGGCCGTGCCGGTCGCAAGGGTCGCCGCGGTCTCGTCATCCTGCAGACGCGCCAGCCCGACGAGCGCATCATCAGACAGGTGGTGCACAACGATTTCCTGGGGTTCTATGACGACCTCGTCGCCGAGCGACAGCTGTTCCATTATCCGCCCTACTACCGCCTCATCTATGTCTACATGAAACACAAGTCCGACGAACTGGTCAGTACAGCCGCCACGGAGTTCGGCACACGTCTGCGCCAGCTGTTCGGCGCCCGTGTGTTAGGCCCCGACAAGCCCGCTGTAGCCCGCGTGAAGACGCTCAGCATCCGAAAGATTGTCCTCAAACTCGAGCCTGGGCTGAACCTTTCGCAGGTGCGCCAATACCTCCACTTGACTGAGCAGCAGGTGATGCAGGATAAGCGTTACAATGCCCTGCAGGTCTACTACGACGTCGACCCGCTTTGAGTACAAAATGTAAAGATATTTCCTAATTCTTTGCTTTAAAAATACAAAAGCTTGATATTCAGTACTATAGAATAAATCCAAAAAAGAAGGGCCGCTTCTTTGGGCAAAAAGGGCCGCTTCTCAACTCAAAAAGGGCCGCTTCTCGAGGAAGAAAGCGGTCCTTTTTGTTTAAAGCGGGAGTGAATGTAAATATTTATGACACCTATTTACTCTGAATCGAAGCAGAGCCGGCGGTGAGACCGTCGGCCGTTGCAGTGAGGGTGACAACCGAGGGTTTGGACGAACTCTGCACAAGCACCTGGGCCAGGCCGTTGAATGCAGGAATCTGGAATTCCTTGCAGTTGATGTCCTTCGGATGGTCGGGCCCGAGATATGACGGGTCGCCGTTGCCGACGCCGATGATGCGGGCGTCGCCCTTGAGGCGTAGCGTCAGCAGCGGACAGGCATCGGGCACCATGCGGCCTTTGCTGTCCTGAATCTCAACGGTCACGACGGCCACATCGCGGTTGTCGGCTGTGATGACGGAGCGGTCGGCACTTAGCACGGCCTTGACTGCTGGCTTGGTGGTCTCGATCACCTCTGTCATGATGCGCTTGCCGTTCTTATAACCCGTAGCCACGACGCGACCGGGCTGATAGGTGGCCGTCCATTTCAAGTGACCGTTGCGGGGCATTGCCTTGCGACCGAGACGACGGCCATTGACAGTGAGCTCAACCTCCTCGCAGTTGCTGTAGACCCAGACGTCGACCGCCTCGCCCTCGTGCCCCTGCAGGTTCCAGTGAGGGAAGACGTGGAGCACGGGCTCGTCGGTCCACCACGAGCGCAGATACCACGCCTCGTCCTTCGGGAAGCCGCAGTAGTCGAGGATGCCGAACTCAGAGTCGGTGGCAGGATAAGCCAGCGGATTCGGTTCACCGCGATAGTCGAAACCCGTCCAATAGAAGAGACCCGCTGCCCAGGGCCGGTCGGCATAGAACTGCCAGCCTCGCTCGATGACGTTCTCCACGTGGTGATGGGTCGTGTCGCGGTTCATGCTGACCATGCGGCCGGGCAGGTCGGGGGTGTTGAAGTAGACGCCACGCGTGCCGCAGCCGGTGGTCTCCTCGGTGCCGACAATCTTCCACGCAGGGTTCGTGCGCTTGCGCTCGTCGACATTGTTCTGTATAATATAGTTAAAGCCCACGACGTCGAGCCCTTTGATCATCTCGCCGCCGCCCGCGTTGGCGATGGTCGACGGGCGCGTCGGATCGAGCAGCCGCGTATATTCGCGCATAGCCTCGGCCACGCGGCGCCCCTGCACTGTGTTCTCCATACCCCACTCCTCGTTGCCGTCGCTCCAAAGGATAATGCTGGGGTGGTTGCGGTCGCGGCGGATCATGTTCTCCAAGAGCCGCTGATGCTCCGTGTTAATGCCCGAAAGGCGGTTCTCGTCGATGACGAGCATGCCGAGGCTGTCGCAGATATCGAGCAGGGCGGGCGTCATGGGGTTATGCGACGCGCGGTAGGCATTGCATCCCAGCGCCTTCAGCTGCCGGATGCGCCAGACCATAAGCGCTTCGGGCAAGGCAGCCCCGACACCAGCGTGGTCCTGGTGCATGTTGACGCCCTTGAGCTTCAGGGGCTCACCGTTGAGCTGGAATCCGCGGTCAGCATCGAACGCGATGCTCCGGATGCCGGTCGGGGTCTCATAGATGTCGGTGACTTCGCCATTTACCATGACCATCGTTTCCACCTTATATAAATAAGGGTCGGTCGGGCTCCAGAGGTGGAAAGGGTGAACATTGAACGTAGAACGTTGAACATTGAGCGTCTGCTTGGGTTTCAGCGTCAGGGGTTCAGCGCTGCTGCGGGCGACTTCCAAGCCGTCGGCATCCAACAAACGATGGATGACCTCACACTGCCGCGTTGTCAGCGAATGGTTGTTGACTTCGGTCTCGATGTGCAGGGCGGACAAGTCCGGTTCGGCATAGACAAACGTGCCGAAGGGGGCCACGCTGACCGCCGCCGACTTCATCAGCCAGACGTCGCGATAGATGCCGGCGCCCTCGTAGAACCAGCCCTCCTCGAGGGTGGCATCAGCACGCACACAGATAAGATTATCGCCGCCGTAGTTGACATATTCTGTCACATCGTAGACCTGCGTGGCATAGCCGCTGGGCTCGGTGCCCATATAGAAACCGTTGAACCAGACACGGGCATCGCGGAAGATGCCGTCGAAGCGAAGTGCGATGTGCTTGCCGAGATCTTCGGCAGGGATGCTGATCGTCTTGCGATACCAGCCCACACTGGTCTCTGGATAGCGGTAGCCGACGGTCTTGTAGCCGTGCGAATGGCTGCCCTTCTGATCATAAGGCAGTGTGGCCGCCCAATCGTGGGGCACGCGGACGGACTGCCAGCCGGAGTCGTCGAACTTCGCAGAATAAGGTCCTTGGTTGTGGATGGAGTTCGCCTTGGTCAGGTAGTTGAAGTACTCCGTGCCGCAGCCAAAGTCGCGCTGCGGGTCGCCGGCATGGCCAAAAGCAAACTTCCACCCCTCGTCGAGGCGGATGCATTCCCGCTGGTTCCCAGCATTCACGGCACTCGTGGCTACGACGGCCATCAACAGGCAAATCAGTCTTTTCTTCATTATATATTATTGGAATTAATTATACCTTGCGGCGGGTTGAAGACAGACGATACTGCATCGGCGTAAGACCAGTTTCGCGGCGGAAGAACTTCGTGAGCGAGGCAGCGCAGGGAAACTGCATTCGGTCGGCTATCTGGGCGATGGTCTCGTCGCTGTAAGCCAGCCACACCTTCACTTCCTTGACGGCCGTCAGGTTAATCCACTGCATCACGGTGCGGCCGCTGGTCTGCTTGACGAGTGTGCTCAGATAGTGGGCGGCAATGCACAGATGGTCGGCATAGAACGGAATATTGCGATGGCGGGCGGCATGCTGACTGACCAGGGCAACGAAGCGGCGCAGCGTTTCCTCGCTGCGGCTTAGGCGGAGCGCTGGCTGCAGACGGGCATAGCGACCAATGAAGAGCAGGAAGGAGTTGAGGAGCGCTTGGATATTGTCGAGGGGGAACTGCGGCTCATGGGCCATGCTCCAGACCATCTCGAAATGTTGCATCACGATTGGGCGCGTGTAGTCGTCGAGGTGCAAATGGATGAAGCCGCGCGAGACGTCGGCCGGCAGCCATGCTCCGTCGTAGTCGAACGACATGGCATTGACCTCGAAATCGTCCGAGTGATAATGCTTCTCGATGAGTGTATCGGTCAGGAAGACCACCAGGTCGTCAACCTCGAAGTGATAGTCGACCAGATTGAACGAATAGTCAGCCTGCCCCTTCTTCACCATGACCACGCGGCCCTCCTGCAGTCGGTAAGGCTGGTTCCGGCTGAGGAAATCCTTGCTGGCGAAACTGAAGTTGCGCAGCATGAAAAAGCGGTCGTGCAGTACGAACTGGCCGTTCTCGAGCCAGTGGTCAGTGTGGCTGAAGAGTTCGAGAGAGATGGTGTCAATGAGCATGATTCTTACAATATGGCAATTAAATAAACGGATTTGATAAGTATTTATTGCCCGAAAACGACTAATTTTGCAAACTGAAACATTATTCGCAAATCATGAAGAAGATCTTTTCGACACTGCTTCTCGCAGCCATGGCTATCGGCGCCCATGCCGGCGGACTGATGACCAACACCAACTATCACATTGCCTTCGACCGCATGTTTGCACGCGGCGCTACATTCGACATCGACGCCGCCTACTCCAATCCCGCCGGACTGGCTTGGGGCCATGAGGGCTGGCAACTGTCGCTCAACTTCCAGAAGCCGTGGCAGATGCGCGACATCGAGACCACCCACCCGATGCTCACAGCCATGTACGGTGATCAGACGCACAAGTTCGAGGGCAAGGCCTCGGCCCCCATCGTGCCCGCCCTGTTTGCTTCGTACAAGAAAGACCGCTGGGCGCTGTCGACGATGATTGGCATCGTGGGCTCGGGCGGATTCGTCAAGTACGACGAGGGTGTGCCTATGTTCAACGTCATGCTCGGCTCGATGCTGGCCGCAAAGACCATCACGCCCGACCAATATAAAATGGATTCACAGATGAAGGGCAAGCAATACATCTACGGCGGACAGGTGAACTTCACCTATCGCCTGCTCGACTGCCTGTCGGCAGCCATTGGCCTGCGTGCCAACTACTACGACGGCTATTACCAGGGACACGTCGTGGCCAACCAGCACCCCTTGTTAGGCGACCTTGTGGGCCTTCAGCTCGACGTCGACCAGCGCGGCTGGGGCGTGGCGCCCATCGTGAGCGTCGACTTCCACCAGGGGCCGCTCACCGTGGCTGCACGCTATGAGCTGCGCACGAAGATCAGTACCGAGAATAAGACCAACCAGCTGGAGGCCAGCATGGGTGCAGGCTTGCAGCAAGCTGTCATGGCACAAGACCCGACAGGGGCCACCCTGCTGGGAATCAAGCAGACGCTCGACGCCAAGATGAAACCCTATCAGGACGGGGTGAAGACGCGCTACGACATGCCGGCACTGCTGGCCGTTGCCGTGGGCTATGAACAGACACCGCAACTGCGTGCCGCCGTGGAATATCACTATTTCGACGACACCCATGCCCAAATGGCCGGCGACCGACAGAAGGAACTTGACCACGGCACGCACGAGTTCCTGCTCGGTGCCGAATACGACATCAACGACAACATCACCGTATCGCTCGGCGGACAGCGCACCGACTACGGGCTCTCAGACACTTACCAGCAGAACACGTCGTTCGCCTGCGACAGTTACTCGCTCGGCCTCGGCGCCGCCTTCCGACTGACAGAGAAGATGCGCCTGAACGTCAGCTACTTCTGCACGTTCTACAGCGACTACACCGTCAAGACCGACAGCTATCTAGGCACCGGCTTTCCTGGCCAGGATACCTACAGCCGCACGAACAACGTCATCGGCGTGGGTATCGATTATAAGTTCTAAAAAAACAATTTCAGGCTGACGTCGATAACGGCGCAGCCTGAAATTTTTTCCGATTGTATCTTTGTTATTTTAAAGTGTGATGTCGCAACCGATACCGAACACGCGGTTGGTGCGGGTGTAAGCGTTGTGGGTGGTCTGGTTTAGGTCGGTGGCAGCAGGCGTGTAGGTCACGTCCTTGGTGCCGTAGTTGGTCTGGAAGTAGGCGAACTTCAGCGTCACCTTGTCGTTGAGCCTGTAGTTCGTGCCAAAGCCGACGGAATAGCTGTTGACCACAAACGACATGTCGTTCATGAAAGCATCGCTGAGACCGTAGCGGGTCAGCTGACCGCCTAATGAGAAGGTGTACTTGTCGTTGACATCCCATTCGGCACCGGCCAGGAACTCGTTGGTGTCGTGGTCGAGCAGCTTCTGCGTGTTGCCATACCATGAGGCATCCTTGTCGAAATAGTGGTGGTAGCCTATGTTGAGGCGGACAGGGTCGACGGGCGAATACTGGACACCGACGGTGAGCAGGGAGGGCTGGTCCTCGTTGACCTTTTCGCCGTCGCGGAACTTGTTGACGGCAGCAATCTCGCTGGCCTCAAACACCGTCGATTCGTTTTCCATGCGTATCTGCGTCTTGAACTCGTATTTGGCGGCAAAGTTGAGGTGCTCGTTCAGCTTGTAGTCGATGCCTACCACGGGTGCTACGCCGACGCTGGTCTGGTTGCACAGCAGGTTGACACCCTGCGAGTATTTCTGCAACGATGCCACCTTGTCGCCGATGCCTGCTGCCGTGGCCAAGGGCGTGATGCTCTGCAGGTAGCTGCCGAAGTCGACATAGCCGTTGCCGGCAACCTTCACCTGGATGTTGCTGATGCGGGCACGATAGGTGGCCGTGCCGTAGAGCAGGCGCAGACCGCCGTAGACCGAGAGGTTGTCGTTGATTTTATAGGCAGAACCCACCTGAAAACCGAAGTAGTACTGTCGACCCTGCATGTAACCGTCCATGTTATAGCGTTCGGCACCGAAAGGCTCCAGCTGGCGGCGGATGCCGGCCACGACGCTCTCGAATGAGCCTAAGCCGTCGGCAAACTCGCACTTGCCGCCACCGCCGGGCACGGAGAAGTTGAACTGCAGCGACCAGTCGCCGGTGTTCCAGGCGGCCTGTATGCTGGGTATGCATGGGGCATCGGCGACGCCCTCAAACTCCTTCGTGCTCTGGTCGTTGTTCTTGCCGCCTTGCTGGAAGTCGGGGTTCGTCGTCGTGATGGTACGTGTCTGGTGGGCATACTGCCAGTTCAGACCTAGGTGAAAACCCTCTGGGAGGAAGGCCACGCCGGCAGGATTACTGTAGACACCGTCGAGACCGATAGCGGCATCGCGGGCAGGGTTGCGAAGAAAATCGATACTTTGATTCGTGTTGGTCAGAATGCCACCGGCCATCGCCGTGGTCGTTGCAGCTGCCAGCATCACGCTGGCCAAAATTGCTTTTGTTTTCATCTTGTTTAATAAATATTTCCTAAAAACGGCTGCAAAGGTAAATATAATATCGCACACTTAAATCAAAAGTGTGCAATAATTAACTATTATTAACTATAAAGTCTGACATAAAACGGTGCTTCTCGAAGGTAATATACCCCTATATTGGTATCAAGAAGCACCGTTTTTCCTGTTTAGTAAGTGCCACCAGTAGGGAGCGCCGTGGCTCAAGACTTGGCGTCAGGATAGCTGATGCGGGTGTGATAGATGGTCTTGAGCTTCTCGATGAGGACGGTCTTGGCGTAGGCGATGTCGCGGAAGGTGATGGGACAGTCGCGGAAATAGCCATCCTGCACCTGCGAGTCAATGATGCGCTCGACAAGCTGACGGATCGACTGCTCGGTGTAGTCGGGCAGCGAGCGCGAGGCGGCCTCGACGGCGTCGGCCATCATCAGAAGAGCCTGCTCCTTGGTGAAGGGATTGGGGCCGGGATACGTAAAGAGCAGGTCGTCGACTGGCTCGTCGGGGTGCTCGTTCTTATATTTAATATAGAAGTACTTAGCCTTGCCGAGACCATGGTGGGTGCTGATGAAATCGCTGATTTGCTGTGGTAGGTTGTATTTGTCGGCCAGTTTGAGGCCCTCAGTGACGTGGCTTACAATCATCTGGGCACTCTCGATGAGCGACAGGTGGTCGTGAGGCGAGATGCCGCCCGACTGGTTCTCAGTGAAGTAGATAGGGTTCTGAGTCTTACCGATGTCGTGGTAGAGGGCACCGGTTCGCACGAGTTGTGCGTTGGCCCCGACTTTGCGAGCAATCTCAGCAGCCAGGTTGCCCACCTGGATTGAGTGCTGGAAGGTGCCGGGGGCCACCTCACTCATGCGGCGCAGCAGCTCCTTGTTCATGTCGCTGAGTTCGATGAGGGTGATGTCGCTGATGAAGCCGAAAGTGCGCTCGACGATGTAGAGCAGGGGGTAGCTGCAGAAGATGATGATGCCGCAGACGAGCAGACAGTAGTATTCGGACGTGTCGATGCGCGAGAAATCGCCCGAGCGGATCAGGTAGAGCGCCAGGTTGGTGAGCATGGCGACGATGGTGGCCATCGTGGCCGTCCAGAACAGCTGCGAACGGCTGGAGAGCTCGCGCAGCGAGAAGATGGCGGCCAGGCCTGCAGCCATCTCAACGGCAATGAACTCCAGGGGATGCTGCAGCAGACAGGCGCAAATGAGCACCAATGCCGTGTGGGCCATGAAGGCCGTTCGCGAGTCCATGAACACGCGCACGAAGATGGGCACGATGGTGAAGGGCAGGATATATACGTGGAGTATGTTGTGGCTGACAAGCAGCGAGGCCAGGACGGCAAAGATGACGAGCAGGGTGTAGAGCATGCCGACGGAACGCATGTCGTCGAAATAGTCCTTGCGGTAGATGGTCAGATAGACGGTGAAGGCCAGGACGATGAGCAGCACGTAGAGCAGCTCGCCCAGCACGGTGGTGTTGAATAGCCCACGGTCGTTGCTGTGGCGCCTGTCAATCTCGCGCAGGTAGGAGTCGATGACGCGCGCCGTGGGCTCGTCGACAATGGTGCCGCGGTCGATAATCTTCTGTCCGCGGAGGACGATGCCGCTGGCCCGCGTGACGCTGTTCATCAAGTCGATACGGCTCTGGTCGCTGCGGTCCTCATCATAGACGAGGTTTGGCACAATATACTCGTTGAGGTCGAGCTCCTGCATGGCTGACAGCCGGTCCCTAAGCATGGGGTCGCTGAACAGCGACTCGTAGACCTCGACCCCCGTGAACACACTCGCCACAGAGATGCTGACGGCATCCTTGCCGTCGACGCGGCGAATGGTGGCAGTCGAGTCAAGCGCCACGCCAGACGGTGTCTTCGTGTCGATAATGCCCTGAGCATAGCAGGCATTCAATCGGTTGGCGATGATGCGCTTGTAGTCGGTGCTCAGGCCTTTCTGATCCTTGCCGAACTGCTGCATGAACAGGCGCACCTGCTCGGGGCCCACTTCAGAATCATAGATATAGTAAGGTTCATAGTCGCTGAGCACAGCCTCCTGCTCAGCCTTGACGACTGAGTCGCTCTTATAGACAGGAAAGTCGAACGTGGCGGTCAGGTCGCTGTAGTTCCATGGCTTGCCCTGCTCGAATTTAAAGTTAGGACGGTTGTCGCGCGGCATGAACCACACGATGGCGGCCACGACAGCCAGCACGAGCGCCACGCGCCATGCTATGTCGCGCCAGGTTAGCTCAATATTCAGGTTGAAGCGTTTCTTCATATTTCCTTTTGGTTTGCGTTGGCAAAATTAGCCAATATTTCGCAGACTGCCAAGGAGTTTTGACGTTTTTTCATCGCTTTTTATCCGTTTAGGCAGAAAAAACCATGGAAACGGTGCTCAATATGGCAGTTTTTTTGTAACTTTGCGCCCAAATTCAAAAAGGAAAGCAAACCATGACACAAGAGAGACGAGTGAGGGTGCGCTTTGCACCCAGCCCCACGGGGCCCCTGCATATCGGCGGTGTGCGCACTGCCCTGTACAACTATCTGTTTGCCCGCCAGAAGGGCGGCGACTTCGTGTTCCGCATTGAGGACACGGACACGACACGCTTCGTGCCGCAGGCTGAAGCCTACATCATCGAGGCTTTCCGCTGGCTGGGCATCAAGTTCGATGAGGGAGTTTCGTTCGGCGGCCAGTATGGTCCTTATCGCCAGAGTGAGCGCCGCGAAATCTATAAGAAATATGTGCAACAGCTGCTCGACGCCGGCAAGGCCTATATCGCCTTTGACACGCCTGAGGAGCTCAACACCAAGCGCGAGGAGATTCAGAACTTCCAATATGACAACAAGACGCGCAACATGATGCGCAACTCGCTGACTATGTCCAAGGAGGAGGTGGAGCGCCTCATCGCCGAGGGCCGGCAGTACGTGGTGCGCATCAAAATTGACGCCGGTCAGGAGGTCGTCGTCGACGACATGATCCGCGGCGAGGTACACGTGAAGAGCGACATCCTCGACGACAAGGTGCTATACAAGAGCGCCGACCAGCTGCCGACTTACCATCTGGCCAACATCGTCGACGACCACCTGATGGAGATTACTCACGTCATCCGCGGCGAGGAGTGGCTGCCCTCTGCCCCACTCCACGTGCTGCTCTACAAAGCCTTTGGCTGGGAGGACACGATGCCGCGCTTCGCCCATCTGCCGCTGCTGCTCAAGCCTGACGGTAAGGGCAAGCTGTCGAAGCGCGACGGCGACCGTCTGGGATTCCCCGTCTTCCCTCTCGACTGGAAGGACGACGAGGGCAACGTCACGGCCACGGGCTATCGTGAGCAGGGCTACTTCCCTGAGGCAGTGGTCAACTTCCTGGCGCTGCTTGGCTGGAATCCCGGCACAGAGCAGGAGCTCTTTACGCTCGACGAACTGGTCGAGGCGTTCGACATTGAGAAGTGCTCGAAGGCTGGCGCCAAGTTTGCCTACGAGAAGGGCATCTGGTTCAACCATGAATATATCCTGAAGAAGTCGGCCGAGGAGATTGCCCGGCTGTTCGAGCCCATCTGCCGCGAGCACGGCGTCACGGAGCCCTTCGAGCGAATCGAGCAGGTGGTGGCCATGATGAAGGACCGCGTCTCGTTTGTCAAGGAGCTGTGGCCCCTGTGCTCTTTCTTCTTCGAGGCCCCGACAAGCTACGACGAAAAGACGGCGAAGAAGCGCTGGAAAACCTCCCCTACCCCCTCCGAGGGAGGGGAGCCAGGATCGGCAGAATTGCTTTCTGAACTGTGCAATAAGGTGTTGGAGCCGCTCGACGACTTCTCTTTAGAGAATCAGGAGAAGGTCGTCCACACATGGATTGAGGAGAAAGGCTACAAGCTGGGCAACGTGATGAACGCTTGGCGTCTGGCACTCGTCGGTGAGGGCAAGGGGCCCGGCATGTTCGACATCTCTGCCTTCCTTGGCAAGGAGGAAACCCTGCGGCGCACACGTATGGCTTGCGAGATTCTCAAATAGAAATGTACAACCTGATCGTCTATCTCTACCAGACTGGCGTCGCCGTCTACAGCCTGTTCAATGACAAGGTGCGAAGGATGTGGCGCGGCGAGCGCGACGCCTTCAGGGTGCTGCGCGAACAGGTCGACCCTGCTGCGCACTACGTCTGGTTCCATGCGGCCTCACTCGGTGAGTTTGAGCAGGGGCGCCCGCTGATGGAGGAACTGCGGCGACGCCGGCCGGACCTGAAGATCCTGCTGACATTCTTTTCGCCCTCAGGCTACGAGGTACGCAAGAACTATGAGGGGGCCGACATCATCTGCTACCTGCCCCTCGACACCATCCGCAACGCACGGCGTTTCCTGCGGCTCATCCGGCCTGATATGGCCTTCTTCATCAAGTATGAGTTCTGGTATAACTACCTGCACATCCTGAAGCACCGCGGCGTACCGACATACAGCGTCTCGAGCATCTTCCGCGACGGGCAAGTGTTCTTCCGCTGGTACGGTCGGCAGTACGGGCACGTGCTCAAGTGCTTCACCCACTTCTTCGTGCAGAACGAGAAGAGCCGCGAGCTGCTGGCTACAATAGGTCTGACCAACGTCAGCATCACTGGCGACACGCGCTTCGACCGCGTGCTCCAGATTAAGGGGCAAGCCCGGCAACTGCCCATCGTGGAGCAGTTCTTGGCAGACAGTAAGGGAAAGGTGTTCGTGGCCGGTTCATCGTGGCCACCCGACGAGGAAATATTCATCCGCTATTTCAACGAGCACCCCGACTGGAAGCTTATCATTGCCCCGCACGTCATTGGCGAAGACCACCTCCAGCAAATTGAACGTCTGTTAGGCAATCACCCCATCCTCCGCTATAAATCTGTAGAAGCCCGCTCGGGGGCCGTAGGAGGGGCCGATGCCCTCATCATCGACTGCTTCGGTCTGCTCTCGAGCATCTACCGCTATGCCGACGCCTGCTACGTGGGCGGCGGCTTCGGCGTCAGCGTCCACAACACTTTGGAGGCGGCCGTCTGGGGCAAACCCGTCATCTTCGGGCCCGAGAACCGGAAGTTCCAGGAGGTTCAGGAACTGAAGCAATGCGGCGGTGGCTTTGAAATCAGCAGCTACGACGACTTTGCCCGCCTGATGGACCGCTTCTCTGCTGATGCCGACTGTTTAGTCAAAGCAGGTCAACAGGCAGGCAAGTATGTACAGCTCCGGGCTGGCGCAACCAATAAAATCTTAAGTGATGTAGGTTTCTGAACTCAACCCGCTCTTGTTCCAGAGCCTGCTGTCTGGCAGCCTCGAGAGTCAGTCACCGTCTCAGTCTATCAATTCAGGATTTGATTGGCATGAATCTTTGTCTTAATCTGCTTCGGACCAATGATCTGCTCAATGATGCCATCCTCATTGATGATGAAGGTGGTGCGAACGGTGCCCATATACTTCCGGCCGTACATCGACTTTTCCTGCCAGACACCGAACTGCTCGACGAGCCGTTTGTCCACGTCGGCAATAAGGGGGAAATTCAGCTGGTGTTTCTCCTTAAACTTACGATGCTGAGCATCGCCGTCGACGCTGACGCCCACCACCTCATAGCCAGCCTCAAGCAGTTCGTCGCGATGGTCGCGGAAACTGCAGGCCTCGGCCGTGCAGCCGCTTGTCAGATCCTTCGGATAAAAGTAGAGCACCAACTTCCGGCCGCGATAGTCACTCAGGCGAATCTCACGCCCCTCTTCGTCCTTGCCCAGTATTTCGGGCGCTTTGTCTCCTATATTCATAACTTTCCAATGATGATGTATCCGTCCGCAAAGATACACTAAATAATTCATATTCCCAAAAGATTCGGCAGAAAACTTGCCGGCAATGACAGCCCGCTTAGTTGCGGCTACACCGCTGTTTAAGAAAGTTTAGGATAAAAGAGTCCTGAATATTGGAATAAAATGCTTAACTTTGCAGCCCAAGATTGTCAAAGACGGAGATGAGAATGATGTGGATGATGGCATTCCTGTTACTGCCCTTGGCCGGACTGGTCTACGCCGGATGGCATGTGTGGACACTGGTGCCGCTGTCTGCGGTGTGGCGCACGACTATGATAGTCGTGGGCGTTGGGGCTTTCCTGTCATTATTCCTCTCCGTGGCCCGCGTCATCGACAGTTGGCCGATGTGGTTGGCCCGGCTCACCTACGACGTCAGCACCTCGTCGCTGTTCGTGCTGCTCTATCTGGTCATGACATTCCTTGTGCTCGACCTTTTACGGCTCGTGCATGTCGTGCCAGCCTCCTGGCTACATCAGAATGTCTATACGACGCTGGCCATCACCGTGGGGCTGTTCATGGTGTTCCTATTGGGGAACATCCATTATCGCCACAAGGTGCGCGTCGAGCTTAACATGACAACCGCCAAGCAACTGAGCCGCCCCATGCGGCTGGTACTGCTGAGCGACCTGCATGTGGGCTACCATAACCCTCGCAAGGAACTGGCCCGATGGGTTGACATCATCAACCGTGAGCAGCCTGACGCAGTGCTCATCGCTGGCGATATTATCGACGGCAGCCTGCGACCGCTGCGAGAGGAGCGCATGGCCGAGGAGTTCCGTCGCATCGAGGCGCCCGTCTTTGCCTGTTTAGGCAACCATGAGTACATCAGCGGTGAGCCTAGTGCAGAGCAGTACTATAGCGAAGCCGGCATCACGCTGCTGCGCGACTCGGTGGCCATGCTGGGCGACCTCTCCATCATCGGTCGCGACGACCGTTCGAACCCCCGCCGCCTGCCCTTGACACGTCTGACGTCCAACGCCTCATGCCCAAAATTCACCATCCTCCTCGACCACCAGCCTTACCGTCTGGAAGAGGCAGAGCAGGCCGGCATTGACTTCCAGCTGAGCGGCCATACGCACCGCGGACAGGTGTGGCCCATCTCATGGATTACCGATGCCATCTACGAATGTTCATGGGGTGAGCATCAGCGCGGCCAGACCCGCTACTACGTCTCATCGGGCCTTGGCATTTGGGGCGGCAAGTTTCGCATCGGCACACGGTCGGAATACGCGGTGATGGAGATAAATGAGAGATAATAAATAAAAGATATTATAATTAGATATGATGAAGAAAACAATGCTGATGGGGGCTGCTTTCGTGGTGGCCGCATCAATGATGATGAGTGCCGACAAGAAATCGGCCATGGTGAAGGAAAACGGCGGCTACGTGGTCAACACAACCGAATTGGCTAAGGACGTCATCGGCTATGAGGGACCCACCCCGCTGAAAGTCTACATCCGTAAGAACAAGGTGGAGAAAATCGAGTTCCTGCAGAACGACGAGACGCCCAAGTATTGGCAGGCAGCAACGAAGCACCTGCAGAACGCCTGGGACGGAAAGACCGTCAAGGAGGCCAAGGAGCTGAAGGTTGACGGCCGCACAGGCGCCACCTACTCGAGCGATGCCATCAAGGAGAACGTGAAGCGTGCCCTCGACTACTACGAGAAGAACAAATAAGCCTACGCCAACATGCGGAAACACATTCTCCTGACCATGCTCGTGCTCACTGCTGCGACGGCAACGGCCCAGCAGGACCTGACCTTCGACGCCCAGCTACGCACTCGCGCCGAATATCGCAATGGTGCTCTCTACCCCCGCTCTGAGGGCGAACAGCCTGCCACGTTCGTCAACGAGCGTGCCCGCCTCGGCGTTCAGTTCAACCGCAACGACCTCACCGTGCGCCTGTCAGCCCAGCATACAGGTGTCTGGGGGCAAGACCCCCAGGTGGACAAGCAGGGGCGCGTAGCCGTCAATGAGGCTTGGGCTCGCCTGAAGTTCGGACAGGGCTTTTTTGCCCAGATAGGTCGACAACCGCTGGTCTACGACGACGAGCGATTGCTGGGCGCCCTCGACTGGAATGTGGCCGGACGCACGCACGATGCCCTACGGGTGGGCTATAAGGACGGCTCTAACCAGGTGCATGCCATCCTGGCTCTCAACCAGAACGATGAGCAGACGAAGCAGGTCTACTATGACGCCACGAAAAGCCAGCCCTACAAATCGATGCAGACCTTCTGGTATCACTACGACGGCCATGAGCAGCCAATACCCTTCGACGTGTCGGTGCTGTTCATGAACCTGGGCTTGGAGAGGGGAGATGCCCTGAGCAGGCAGTCGGACGTAAAACACATGCAGACCCTGGGCACGCACATCAATGCCACGCCCATCGACGGACTCGACGCCACGGCCACATTCTACTATCAGATGGGCAACAAGACGTCGGCCTGGATGGCCTCACTGAAGGCAGCCTATCGCATCGACGACGTGTGGCGCGTGCATGCCGCCTACGACTACCTGAGCGGCGAGGACGGCACGGGGTCAAAGAACAACGCCTTCGATCCCCTCTATGGCACCCATCATAAGTTCTATGGTGCCATGGACTATTTCTACGCCTCTGCATGGCAGGCTGGCAACGTCGGCCTGCAGGACATTCAGGCCGGTGTCACCTCCAAGCTGGTGCCCGATGTGCCCATGCAGCTGACATATCATTACTTTGCCACGGCGGCCAAGGTGCCCGGTCAGGACGCAATCCTGGGACTGGGACACGAGCTGGACTATCAGCTGTCCTACCGTCTCATGCAGAGCGTCGACCTTACGGCTGGCTACAGCTTTATGCTGGGCCAGCACACGATGGACATCATCAAGGGCGGCGACCACAGCCGATGGCAGGACTGGGGATGGGTGGCGCTCAACATCAAATTATGATTCTGTAATTCACTCCCCTTCCTTGAGGTATTCCTTCGAATAGGCCACGTAATGCTTAGCATTGTCCGTCTGGCCTGGCCGTGTGGGCTTCAGATACCTGGCCGGCACGCCACCCCAGATCTCATGCGCCCCCACCTTCGTGTTCTGCAGCACCAGCGCACCGGCAGCGACGATGGCGCCCTCGCCGATCTCGCAGCCGTCGAGCAGCACGGCGCCCATGCCGATGAGAGCCCCGTCGTGGATGGTGCAGGCATGCACGGTGACGTTGTGTCCAATGGTGACGTCGCTGCCGATGTGCGTCGGGCCCGTGTCGTGAGTCACGTGCACCACAGAGTTGTCCTGCACGTTACTCCGGTCGCCGATGGTGATGGGAGCCACGTCGCCGCGCACCACCGCCCCGAACCAGACTGAACATTCGTCGCCCATTGTCACGTCGCCAACAATCGTGGCGTTCTCGCTGAAATAGCATTCCCGCCCCCACTTGGGGCTCATGCCTTTGTAAGATCTAATCAGTGCCATAATCTTCCATTCGTTTTTGAATTCAGCCTTCTATATAACTAAAGTTATTTCGCTGGTTCGCATTGGTACGCAGGTGTCTCACCTGCGATTTGGCCGCAGGTGAGACACCTGCGTACCAATAGTTGGCTGCAAAGTTAATCATTTTTTCCCGATTTCGCGCTGGTATCCTGCAAATTATTGCTTTTTAGTCTTAACCATCAACTCACCTGAATCATTTTCTTACTTTTAGTCAACTTTCTCAAGTTCTTTCGAGCTGTAAGCTGTACGGATGAAAGCCGGACAAAGGACTGGATAAAATTATTTCAATGTCACTGAATACTATTTCACCGCCACTGAACACTATTTCACCGCCACTGAATACTATTTCACCGCCACTGAAATAATTTTATCCTGTAGTTTAATCCGTTCAATCCGTGGTTCTTTCTTACTTGAGAAAGTTGAATGAATTTTTGAAAATGAGAGTGCGTTGTTGCGAGCGGGGACGCCCGCGCTTTGAGAAGCGCCGCTTTTGGGCATGGAAGGTATGGTGAAAGGGGAGTGAGCCGACTGGTCGTCGGCTCACTCCCCTTTCACTCCTCAGCCAAGCGTAGCTTGCAAATTCACTTAAAGGTTGGCATTGTCCTTCGACCACTCCTCGACAGCGGGAACGATGCCGAGCGAGATGATCTCGTCGCGCATCTTCTGCAGATGCTCGTAGCTGGCCTGGAGCTCAGCCATCTCCTCTGCGGTGCCCTCGGGCTTGGTGTAGTGCACACCGTCCTTGTCAATCACGGTGGGCATGGCCATCATGACGTTCTTGAAGCCGAAGTCGTTGACATAGCATCCAGCAGGCCAGCGGAAGGGCTCGCCGCCCATGGCACCCTCAATCATCTTCACAGCCTGATAAGCGGGGCTCTGGAACGAGCTGCGGCCGCGCAGCTTGATGATGTTCGAGCCGCCCTGGGTGGTCATGTGCTTGATCTCGGCCCAGCGTTCAGCCGTGAGGGGCAGTTCCTTGAGGGGCTTGCCGTCGATGAGGGCCTTCGAGGCGAAGACGGCCATCTGCTCGCCGTGGCCGCCATAGGTGTAGGCGTTGGTCACCTTGTCCTGGCGCACGCCAAACTCCAGAGCCAGCTGCTGCTGCAGACGGGTGGAGTCGAGGGCGGCCAGCGAGGTGAGCTGGTTGGGCTTCAGGCCGGAGTGGATGAGGGCGGTCAGGGCGGTGACGTCGGCCGGGTTGAAAATGACTACCACGTGCTTCACGTCGGGGCAGTACTTCTTGATGTTCTCACCGAAGTCGGCTGCAATCTTGCAGTTGCCCTTCAGCAGGTCCTCACGGGTCATGCCCTCCTTACGGGGAGCGCCGCCGCTGGAGATGATGTACTTAGCACCGGTGAAGGCCTCAGCGGGGTCAACGGTGTAATAAACGTTGGCGCCAGGGAATGCGCAGTGGCAAATCTCATCGTAGACGCCATGAACACCCGGTTCATAGATGTCATACAGGCAGATGTTAGGGGTCAAGCCCAGCATCAGCACACTCTGCACCATGTTAGAGCCGATCATGCCGCCGGCACCAACAATCACTAATTTCTCGTCAGTCAAAAAAGCCATAATTCTTTAATGTTATTTGGTTAATAATTGTTTGTTAAATGTTTATTGCTTATTGCTTATTGTTTATTGCTTAATGTTTTTCGACCGCAAATTTACGAAAAATAAATTGAATAGCGATGGTTGACGGATGAAAATTATGTTTAGGCAAGCTTTTTTTTCTAATTTTCAATCTTCATTTATGAAATTATTTGTATCTTTGTAACCTTGAAATGACAAAACCATGATTCCTATGAAACAAAAAGTCCTTTTCCTGGCCGGATGGCTGCTGATGCTTTCCTGCCAGAATGCCCAAAAGTCGGAAGTTGCTGCCGTGGAAAGCGAAGTGCCCGGCATCCCGGAATGTATCGTGACCAGCCCCCCGGACTCCTTGCAACTGGACAAGTTCTACACAAAGTATGTCGACGTCAACGGCATTCCGCTGATTTCGTCGTGGCGCGTGCCCGACTCGGCCTTCGTGGCCGCCCACCGCACGCTCTACGCCATGACGTCGATGCTGCCCGGGGCCGTGCTCGACTCGATGGTCAGCCGGGGCACCCGCGTGGCCATCATGGGCCGCTATGAAGGGACTACCGACATTCCCGAGCACCGCTATCTGGTGAACGACACCGCGCTGAACTGGGATTTGCGGGCCCGCGGGCTGGGCGGCGACCTGGAACTGCCGCTGACCAGCTGTGCCGAGGAGAATGTGCTGGCCTATCAGATTGACAAATATCACGCTGAGGACATCCTCATCCATGAGTTTGCCCACAGCATCCACCTCATCGGCCTGATGCTGGCCGTGCCCGACTTCGACAGTCGTCTGAAGACGTGCTACGAGAAGGCCAAGGCCAGCGGCATTCTGGACAACACCTACCGCATCACTGACAAGGAGGAATACCTGGCCGAGGCCGTGCAGGACTGGTTCAACGTGAATGCCGAGATGCCCCGCACAGACGGCAAGCACAACTGGTGTAACACCCGTGAGGAACTGCTCGAGTTCGATCCCGACCTCTATGACCTGCTGGCGGAATATTTCCCCAAAACAAACCTGCAAATCAGCAAGCATCCTAAAGTGAACGAATATGGGAAGTATTAAAAAGGAAACCTACCAACGGCGCCGCGCTCAGCTGAAACGCGACATGCAGAGCGGTCTGCTGCTTTTTCTGGGCAACGACGAGGTGGGCATGAACTATGCCGACAACACCTATCGCTTCCGCCAGGACTCCACATTTCTCTATTTCATCGGCCTCGACTATGCCGGCTTGGCCGCGGTCATCGATGTCGACGAGGACCGCGAGATTGTCTTTGGCAATGAGCTCACCATCGACGACATCGTCTGGACAGGCCGACAGCCGTCGCTGAGCGAGAAATGCCAGCCCGTCGGCATCTGCGAGACGCGTCAGATGAGCGAACTGAAGAACTACATAGAACAGGCTTGCCGCAAGGGGCAGACCGTCCACTTCCTGCCGCCCTATCGCGGCGACCTCCGCGTGTGGCTTTGGGAGTTGCTCGGCATTGAGCCCGCCGCACAGGCTGCCAGGGCCTCCGTGCCCTTCATCAAGGCCATCGTCAAGCAGCGCAACCATAAGGACGAGGAGGAAATCAGGCTCATCGAGGAGTCGGTCGACCTGAGCACCGAGATGCATCTGGCTGCCTATCGCACGGCCCGCCCCGGGGTGCATGAGTCGGAGGTGGCAGCGGCTGTCGAAGAGGTGGCCTGTCGCCACGGCAACCAGCTGGCCTTCCCCACCATTGCCACCGTCCAGGGGCAGGTGCTCCACAACCACGGTTTCATCCATGAGCTCCACGAGGGCGACATCTTCCTGCTCGACGCCGGTGCCGAGACCCACAGTCATTATGCTGGCGACCTCTCATCGTCGATGCCTGTCGGGGAGCGCTTCACTGACCGTCAGGCTGCCGTCTACGACATCCACTTGCGCAGTTTCCGTGCTGCCGTCGATGCACTGCAGCTGGGCACTCCCTTCCGCGACGCCCATATAGCCGCCGCCACTGAGATTGCCCGCGGCATGAAAGAACTGGGACTGATGAAGGGCGACCCGGCCGAGGCGGCCCAGACGGGCGCCTATGCCCTGTTCTTCCCCTGCGGACTGGGCCACATGGTTGGCCTCGACGTCCACAACATGGAGAACCTCGGTGAACAGTACGTCGGCTACGCTGAGGGAGAGGTGAAATCGACGCAGTTCGGATTCAAGTCGCTCCGGCTGGCCCGTCCGCTGGAGGTCGGATTCGTCTTCACCGTCGAACCGGGCATCTACTTCATCCCCGAGCTTATGGACAAGTGGGAGGCGGAAGGGCAGTTCCGCGACTTCATCTGCTATGACAAACTGCAGCCCTGGCGCGACTTCACTGGTCTGCGCAACGAGCTGAACTACGTCATGACTCCCACTGGTGCCCGTCTTCTCGGCACCATCAAGAAACCTATGACCATCAAAGAAGTTTATCAAGCAAAAAACATACACGAATGAATCGTCAAACAAATAATGAGGGGCTAAGTCCCCGCATCCAGCGTCTGCGCCAACAGAATTCCGACACCCCGACGACGCTGTCGATAGAGCGTGCACTGATAGAGACGGAGTTCTACAAGGAGAACTACGGTACCATGCCGACGCCCGTGCTGCGGGCGCGCAACTTTTATGAAATATGTAAGAAGAAAACCATCTACATCGGTTCCGACGAGCTGATTGTAGGCGAGCGCGGGCCTGTTCCCAAGGCTGTGCCCACGTTTCCCGAACTGACCTGTCACTCGGTGGACGACCTCCATGTGCTCAATGAGCGCGAGCTGCAGCGCTACACCATCTCGCAGGAGGACATTGACACCTATGAGCGCGAGGTTATTCCCTACTGGCGGGGCAAGACTCAGCGCGAACGCATCTTCAACCACGTCTCACGGGAATGGGAGGAAGCCTACCATGCCGGCGTCTTCACTGAGTTTATGGAACAGCGCGCTGCCGGTCACACCGCCATGGACGGCAAGATGTACCGTGAGGGTCTGCTCGACGTGAAGGCCCGCATTGAAAAGCAGATTGACAGCCTCGACTACATCAGCGACCCTGAGGCTACAGACAAGCAACAGGAGCTGGAGGCCATGGCCATCTCGTGCGACGCTGCCATCCTCTTTGCTGAGCGTCATGCCGAGCTGGCAAAGCAAATGGCCGCAGAGGAAACCTGCGAACAGCGGAAGAAAGAGCTATTGAAGATTGCGGAGGTCTGCCGATGGGTGCCTGCCCATGCACCGCGCGACCTCTGGGAGGCTATCCAGATGTACTGGTTCGTGCACTTAGGCACCGTCACAGAGCTGAACGGCTGGGACTCGATGAATCCCGGACACATCGACCAGCACCTGTGGCCGTTCTATGAAAAAGGTCTTGCCGACGGCACCCTGACACGCGACGACGCCAAGGAATTGCTGTCGTGCCTGTGGATTAAGTTCAACAACCAGCCAGCCCCGCCCAAGGTGGGCGTCACAGCTCTCGAGAGCGGCACCTACAACGACTTCACCAACATCAACATCGGCGGCATCGACCGCCAGGGCAACAGTGCAGACAACGAGCTCTCCTATATCATTCTTGAGATTCAGGAGGAACTGCATCAGCTGCAGCCCGGCCTCAGCATCCACATTGCCGACGTCACGCCTGACGACTTCCTCCTGGCCGGCATTCGCGTCATCCGCCAAGGCCATGGCTACCCGTCGGTCTTCAATCCTGACACCTACGTTCAGGAAATGGTACGGGCAGGCAAGTCACTCGAAGATGCCCGCGAAGGCGGTTGCTCCGGCTGCATCGAGGTGGGTGCCTTCGGCAAGGAGGCCTACCTGCTGACGGGCTATCTGAACACACCCAAGATTCTTGAGATTACGCTCAACAACGGCATCGACCCCGAGACGGGCAAGAAGCTGGGCTTAGAGACCGGCGACCCACGGACGTTCAAGAGTTTCGAGGAACTGTACGACGCCTGGCATCGCCAGATGGAATACTTCGTCAACCTGAAACTCTCAGTGAACAATTACATCGAGCGCATGTTCTCGCTCTATGCCCCGGCGACCTTCCTCAGCCTCTTCATCGACGACTGTATCGAGAAAGGCCGCGACTACTACAGCGGCGGCGCACGCTACAATACGACCTACATCCAATGTACCGGATTAGGCACCATCACCGACTGCTTCACCGCCCTGAAGAAACACGTTTTTGAAGACAGGCGATACACGATGGACGAGATTCTGAAAGCCTGCAGCAACAACTGGGAAGGCGAGGAGAAGATGAGACAATATATCCGCAACCACACGCCGTTCTTCGGCAACGACGATGCCTATGCTGACGACATTGCCGTGCGCGTCTACAACGACCTGGTGAAGGCCATCGAGGGACGGCCCAACACACGCGGCGGGCAGACCCACCTGAACATGCTCTCTACAACCTGCCACAACTATTTCGGCTCCGTCTGCGGCGCCACGCCCAACGGTCGCATGGCCCACTTCGCCATCAGCGACGGCACGTCGCCTGCTCACGGCAGCGACACCCACGGCCCCACGGCAGTCATCAAGTCACTGGGAAAGCTCGACCAGACCAAGAGCGGCGGCACGCTGCTTAACATGCGATTTGTGCCTCAGTTGCTGAAGCGCGAAGAAGACCAGCGCAAGCTGGGCTCACTCATCCGCACTTACTTCCGCCTGGGCGGTCACCACATCCAGTTTAACATCGTCGACACAAAGACCTTGCTCGATGCCCAGCAGCATCCTGACGAATACCGCGACCTGCTCGTCCGCGTGGCTGGCTATTCCGACTATTTCAACGACATGACCGAGCAGCTGCAGAACGAAATCATTGCCCGCACGGAGAATGAAGAGTACTGAGCCTCTTGTATTCGACATTAAGCGCTATGCCATCAACGACGGACCGGGCATCCGGACAACCATCTTCATGAAGGGCTGTCCGATGCGCTGCGTGTGGTGCCATAACCCCGAGAGTTGGTCGACAGGTGCACAGTTGCTTTATAAGCAGTCGAAATGCATCGGTTGTCAGACGTGCATCGACACTTGTCCTAACGAGGCTCTACAGTTTGCGTCCGACGGTATCACCCGACGGGCCGACCGTTGCACTGTCTGTGGCCGCTGTGCCGAGGAGTGCCCCACGAAGGCACTGGAGATTTGCGGGCGGAAGTGGACCATGGAACAGCTGATGGAGGAAGTGGAAAAAGAGCGCATGGTGATGGAGCAGAGTGGCGGCGGGGTGACCCTCTGCGGTGGTGAGCCGCTGATGCAACCTGACGCCACGCTGGAATTGTTGCATGAGCTGGGGCGCCGAGGCTTTCACCGCACGGTAGACACCACACTCTATGCCCAGCCCGACATTGTGAAGGCCGTGGCTGCCGAATGCGAGCTCATGCTGGTCGACCTGAAACTGATGGACTCAGAGAAGCATCGCCGCTTCACGGGTGTCGGCAATGAAATGATTCTGCAGAACATTCGCTGTTTGGCGAAGTCCGGCCATGCCATCCTCTTTCGAATTCCTCTCATTGAGGGCATCAATGCCGACGACAAGAACATCGAGGCGACGGCGCACTTCCTTTTAAGCCTCAACGCCACTGAACCTCTCACCATCCACCTTCTGCCCTACCACGACGTGGGCCGCGATAAGCATCTGCGCATGTGGAGCCGCTATAATCCCGATAACATTCCCTTGACCACCCCGACCGAACAGCACCAGCAACACTGTGCCGCCCTGCTCTGTGCGTTTGGCTTCAAGGTTGTCATTGGAGGATAAACACATCTATCAACCCTATATAAAACCAATAACTATGAGCAACAACATCAACCAGCGATTGCAGGACCTGCGCGAAGTGATGCGCCGCGAACATCTGGCCGCCTTCATTTTTCCAAGCACTGATCCGCACCAGAGCGAATACGTGGCCGACCACTGGAAGGGCCGCGAGTTTATCAGTGGCTTCAACGGCTCTGCCGGCACGGCCGTGGTGACCACGAACAATGCAGCCCTGTGGACTGACTCGCGCTACTTCATAGCCGCAGAGGAACAGCTGCGTGGCACTGAGTTCCAACTGATGAAACTCAAGATGCCTGGCACGCCGACCATTGCCGAATGGATCAACAGTCAATCTCCAATGCTGTCATCAACCGAGGTAGGCATCGACGGCATGGTGGCTTCGACGGCTGAGGTGCGGGATCTCATAGCCGAACTGCGCCTCAACGGCGGTTTCACGTTGCGCACCAACCTCGACCCGTTACGTGAGATATGGCGCGACCGCCCTGCCATTCCCGAAGCACCAGCCTTCGTACAACCGTTGGAATATGCCGGTGAAGCGGCTCACGACAAGATTAAGCGCATCCGCCAAGCCCTGCGAAAAAAGCACGCTGACGGCATGCTGATGGCATCGCTTGACGACATCGCCTGGACGCTCAACCTGCGTGGCAGTGACGTACACTGCAACCCCGTTGTGGTGAGTTATCTGCTCATTGCTTCGAACAAGGTGACGTTGTTTGTCAATCCGGCCAAGATTACGCCTGAGGTGAAGAACTTCCTGAAGCAGGAGGGCATTGAGACCGACCGCTATGAGAATGTCGTCAAAGGGCTGAAGGACTACTTCGAATACAACATTCTGCTCGACCCACAGGAGGTGAACTACACTTTATTTAAATCTGTAGGGCGCGACATCATCGAGGCGGAATCGCCTGTGAAGCGCATGAAGACTGTCAAGAACGAAAGGGAACAGGCGGGTTTTCGTGAGGCGATGCTGAAAGACGGCATCGCCATGGTCAAGTTTCTGAAATGGTTGGAGGAGAATCCCAGGCAAACGGAGATCAGCATCGACAAGAAACTGACGGGCCTGCGAGCTGAGCAGCCTGGCTTCCGCGGTTTGTCGTTCGACACGATTGCAGCCTATGGCACCCACGGGGCCATCGTGCACTATGAGCCTACACCTGAAACTGACATTCCCCTCCAACCCGAGGGCATGTTGCTGCTCGACAGCGGCGGCCAGTATCTCGACGGCACGACCGACATCACCCGCACCATTGCCCTCGGTCCCCTGACGGACGAGATGAAGCACGTCTATACACTCGTGCTGAAGGGGCACATACAGATAGAACTGGCCAAGTTCCCTTCGGGCATCAGCGGCACACAGCTCGACGTGCTGGCCAAATGGGCCATGTGGCGCGAGGGACTGAGTTATCTGCACGGCACGGGCCATGGCGTCGGCTCGTTCCTTAACGTGCATGAGGGGCCTCACCAGATTCGCATGGAGTGGAAGCCCGCGCCGCTTGTGGCCGGCATGACCGTCACCGACGAGCCGGGCATCTATCTCGAAGGCCGTTTTGGCGTGCGCATCGAGAACACGCTGCTCATCGTGCCCTACCGGGAGACCGAGTTTGGCGAGTTCCTGCAGTTTGAGTCGCTCACGCTCTGTCCTATCGACAAGCGTCCCATCGTCCGCGAGATGCTGGACGACGAGGAAATCGCGTGGCTCAATGAATACCACCAGACCGTCTACGAACGTCTGTCGTCACATCTCACAGATGAGGAAAGCGTCTGGCTGCGGAAGGCCACATTGCCACTATAGTTGCCAGATTGCAAATCCGGACGAACGGATCTGACGAATAATGTAATTTCGCGAAAAACAAGGATTTTAGAAGTAATACGTCAAGGCGATGCGCCATGCGTTGGTTTTCGACCGCGCACGGTGCATCGTCTGGTCTTCAAGGGCATTGACGATGGTGTCCCAAGTCAGGTCGGCCGTCTTGCCAATGGGAATGTTGTAGAAGACATTCGCTTCAAGATGCTTGCCCAAGGTGACGCCGCCACCAAGGTTTAGTCCAACGGTGGTTTCCTGAAGCGTGAAATGGTTGCGATAACCTTTGAGGTCTTCCCAATAGAATGTAGACTTGCCAAGGTTAAAGTTGAACTGTGGGCCAATGCAGAGGAAGACCCCCGCCACTCCCATGATGTCGATGCCCAGACGGGCATTGGCAGGCACTTGCAGCGTCTTCTGCTTCATCGTCTCTCCCTCAACGTGAAGGTCACGCTGGTCAAAGAGGCCAGCGACGTCAACCGACAAGCCGACAATGGGCGTCTTGATGCGCAGAACCGGCCCCAGGAAGAAACCAGCCCGGTTGGTGGAATTAAGGGCCTCACCACTGAACTGCATCTCAATGATGTCTGCCCCACCCCTCAGACCCAGTTGAACATTCTGAGCCTTAGCGGGAACAATGAACAGAAAGAGAGAGAGATGAAAAATGAGAAGTGAGAAACGGAAATGAGAACTATTCGTATGCCGTGAGGCACACCCCATTTCTTCATTTAACCATTTGCGTTCCTCATTTCTCATTTCTCAACTCCTTATATGGAATCAGTGGCGCTCACGACGCACCGAGACTCGGGCTGCGCCAGAGCTGGCCGACGAGCTTTTCTGCTTGACAGTCTTCTCCTTGGTCTGACGAGCAGAACCGCTACGGCCCTGCTTCACGCTTTTCGTCTTCTTGTCGTTGGTCTGCATAGCCAGGGAGTCTAGCGAGTCGCGCTTTTCCTGAGCACCGAAAATATTGTTACGGAAGGCCTCAAGCTCTGCCTCGATGCGTTTCTGCTCGGCCGTCAGCTTGGTCGAGTCGCCCTGGGCAATCTGCATGAGTGTCTTACCGAGGCGGTTGGCTGTTTTGTAAATCTTGCCGTGATATTTGTTCATGGCAAAGTAATCGTCAAGCGTCATGACAGCAGCATCATTGATGTCGCTCGTCTTGATGGTCTGTCGGCTGAGGAAAGGCTCCACATCGCTATACTTTACCCAGAAAAGCGGATACTTGGCTGCTTCGCCGCCAAAGTCGTCCTCGCGCAGCATCACCGGGCAGAAGGCCTGCGGCTTGATGTGGAACGTCGAGTTGGCCTGGTCGAAATAGGCACTCTCTTTGAGATAATAGAGTTTCACCTCTGGCGAGGGAATATCGCTATTGTCGACCTTCAGCTTACCCTGCTGCTCCTCATAGTAGATGTGATAATTATCAAGTATCGACTTCATCTCGATCTTGTTGTCAGAGTCCAACACCTCATTGCCGTCAAGGTTGTACTCATAGACAGGGATATAGCCTGCCAAGGCCAACTTAAACACGTAGGTGAAGAGGTTCATCTGCCTGCCCATCGGCTCCACGGGATAATAGAGGCCGGCATTGTCCTCATGGTTGAGGTCGATTTCACGATAGATGTCGCGACGCCACACCACATCCTCAGGCATATCGACAGCCGTGGGATACTGGATGCGCATACGCTGCGTCATCGAGCTGTTCTGCCCCTGCTGCTGAGCCTTCTGCTGTTGGGCTTGCTGATTGCGACGCTGCTGCGGCTGGGCCTGGGCGGCTGTTGCGGCGAGTACTATTGTCAGTATGAACAAGAGTCGTTTCATATCTTATAAATCTTATTGTGAGTATTTACTGTACTTTCAGTTCCATGGCTGCTGATAGGGTACGCTCGATGCCGTCGGGACCGATGGCCACGACACGCGAGATGTAGAAGCGACGACCACGCGACAAACGGCGGAACTGCTCTTTCTGGGCAGCTGAGAAGCGAGCGCCGTCACTGGCCAGAGGCTTGGCATTACCCATATTATCGAAGAACACGGTCTCAAACGACAGGACGCGGAAGGCGATGTCGAGAATGCCGTCGTCGATGGCGGCACCAATGCCGTCAGTAGCCAGAAGACTGCCCTTAGCCATGTTGCCACCCTTGAAGCGCGAGGGATTGCCTCCCTCATCCTTGATGTCGATGTAGGGCGTCGGATCGGGCAACTTGCGCACGCGGAAGGTGAACTGTCCCATCTGTTGTGGATGGCCCGTATTCGTCGACGTGACCGTAATCGTAGCGTCCTGTCCGATTTTCGAGGGCTTGGCGATATACTTGCCGGGGCCGGTAGGCGTCAACGAGCCGTTAGTCATCGTAGCCTGAATCTTGTTCAGGGGCACGCCAGGCACGGAGACGCTGATGGGGTTGTTATAGCCCGCATAAAGCATGTTCATCAGGTCGGCCGACACGGTGGCCGAAGGGTCTACGACGGTGTACTTCTGCTGGAAGTCACGACGGATCTTGTCGCCGTTGCCATTGACCGTCTCGATGAAACCTGCCAGCGTGAAGTCGCCCGTGCGGCTGCAGACAGTCTCATAGATATTGTCCCTCAGATTCACTTTTGTATTGCCGATGTAGATTTCGGGAATCTGTGTCGTGTCGACAGCAGCCATGACGATGTGAGCAGAGAACTTGTCGCCCCGCACGATGGTCTGAGAATTAGGAATCACGAACGCCTCGAGGGCATTCACGCGGATATCCTTCACGTCGATGTTCTGCACCAAAGCGTGGAGCACCTCTTTCTCAACGTTGCGGACGTCATTCTGCATTTTTGAAAGAATCGTCACAGAAGCGGCGGCGGGCATCGACTCAAACAGAGCTTCCTGCCAGTTCTTACCGACTCCGGTGCGCGGCACCTCCGTCGAGATGTCGTCGATAATCTTCAGCTTCAGGGCAGAGTCGCTGACAAGACTCAGCATCAGGTCGCGATAGTTTTCGAGCGCTTTCTTCAAATCGCCGCCACGTCCGCGGCCAGGGGCCAGCATCACCTGGTTGGCGGGCTCCAGGCTCTCCTTGTTGCGCAGGTTGGCCGGATCGCCGTCCTTTCCGTCAGCCTCGCGGGCAATGGCCAGTTTCAGGCTGCCTGCGAAATTGAAGAGCGAATCGCTGGCACTGCGTACGAGCAGAGCCTTCTCGTACCACTCCTTCACTTTCTGAGGATTGGCCTCCATCTGCGACTCGAAGTCGTTATATATAGCCAGGTTCTCCTTAGCTGCACTCTCAGTGGTGCGGTTCAGGCTTTCCTCCACGATGGAGAATCCGTTGAGCACCTCGTTCGAGACGTTCATTGCAAGCATAGCCATCAAGACGACATACATCAGGTTGATCATCTTCTGGCGCGGCGAAACGGGTCTTTTCTTTATTGCCATTATCGTGTAGGTGTGGTGGGTGCGGAAGGTTGGGTTGGCATGTTGACAGTCATAGCTTCAATCATGCGGGTGTAAATCTTATTGAGTTCGGCAATCTGGTCGGCCATGCGGCGGCTCTGCTCGTTAATCTCGTCGATGGTGCCAATCTGCTGGCTGGCGCCCTTAAGCTGCATTTCATAGACCTTGCAGATACCCGTGAGTGTTCGGTTGAGATTTTCCATCTCTTCTGAATCGCGGGTCAGGCGCTCGCTCTGTTCCGACACTTTCTCGAGGGTCTCGGTAAGTTTCTTCAGCTGCTCCACATAATTAGTGGTGGCCTCCTCCATGCTCTCAGCATCAATCTCAGGCAACTCCGGCTGGCCAATGACGCCTCCGACAAAGCCGCCGCCAGCGACGACACCGCCTTCGCCGGCAGCCACCACGCCACCTTCGCCGACGGGAACGCCCTCTGCACCGGCAGCAGCACCGCCACCGCCAATGATGATCGTGCCGCCTCCAGGCACTCCGCCACCGACGACGGCAGCAGTCTGCAGGTTGTCGCCAGCCTCAGTCTCGTCAATTTCAGTGTCGACGTCCTCCTCGCCTTCAGCATTGACATGCGTGGGCAGGTCTCTGCCATCTTCGGTTTTGTCGAAGGGGCGGTCGAAACCGGCAATGAAGAACACGAGCACCTCGGTGCCCATGCCCAGGAACAGCATCAGGTCAGCACCCTTCATGTGTGTCAGCTTGAACAGCGCACCGAGAATCACAATCGAGGCACCCCAGCTGTAGGCATAGTTCATGAACGTCTGTCCTGGCACGCTGTCGAGCCACTTCTGCAGACGATAGATGATATTGAATTTGCTATACTTTGTCATTTTCGCTTATTCTTGTTGTTATTGCAGGATTCCGCTGTTGCGGGATTTCGTTATTTCCTTTGTTTCTTTGCGGAGGCCTTGGCCTGCTTCTGGGGCTTTGCCTTTTCGCTCGAGGTATTGGCCAGCGAGCGGACACAACGGAATCCGATGTAGGAGCGCGGCTGGTTCTGATATTCGCTGGTGCGCCATGCTGAGCGGATGTAGGTCTCAGGATCCTTCCACGAGCCTCCACGCACGCTCTTCTTCTTCATGCGGTAGGGGTCCTCCTTGGCTGCATTGTACTTCAGCTGCGGATTGATGTCGCTCATGGCGTCGACACCGGCCTCGGTGTAAATGGTCGAGGTCCATTCAGCCACGTTGCCGGCCATGTCGAATAGGCCGTTGGTGTTGGCCGAATAGATGCCGGCCTTCGAGGTGATGAGGTTGCCGTCTTTGGTGTAGTTGCCGCCCTCGGGTTTGAAATTGGCAAAGAAGCAGCCTTTGCCTGAGGCAACGTCCTCGTTCTCCCAGGGGAACTCGGTGCCGTCCTTGCCGCGGGCTGCGTATTCCCATTCGGCCTCAGTCGGCAGGCGATAGCGCTGCACGTAGCGGGCGGCGGGGCCGAGACCCTTCAGCAGGTAGTCGGTGCGCCAGGCGCAGAAGGCGTTGGCCTGTTCCCATGTGACGCCCACGACGGGATAGTCATTGTAGGCGGGATTGGCAAAATAGTTGCGCATGTAGACCTCGTTGTCGGCATTAGGGAAGTCGTTCACCCAGCAGGTTGTGTCAGGATAGATATTGATGATATAAGTATTCAGGAAGTCCCACGGCCCGGTGTATTCACGGTTTAGGGTCTCGCGATGAATCATGCCCTCGTCGTCGACGTAGGCCGTGTCCTTCGAAATGTAAATCTTCTCGTCGTAGATGCCTCCCTGACGGTCATTGTTCCACTTGTCGGTGTCGAGCACACGCTCCTCGGGATTGACGCGGTTGCGGCGCAGGGCGGCCTCCGTATAGTCGTAGATTTCGTAGCGATAGTTCATCTGCGAGGCGTCGAGCATTTTTTCTCCTGTCACGGGATTCGTGACGTAGACGCTCTCGATGGCCCGCTGCTCGTCCTCGTTGGGCTTGCGTGGCAGAGACTTCTTCCAGTTGAGATAGGGCGTCACGGGGTCGCCGTTCTTGTCCTCCTCGATCTTGTACGTCTCGTCGCCGCCGTAGTTAGGGTCAGCGAGACGCTCGCGGATGATGGAGTCGCGCACATAGTTGACAAACTGGCGATACTCCGAGTTGGTGATCTCAGTGTCGTCCATCCAAAAGCCCTCAACGGAGATGTCCCTCGTGGGGGTCTGCTTGCCCCAAAGCGAGTCAGACGTCTCAAGCCCCATGCGCAGGTGACCGCGCTTGACGAGCACCATGCCGTAGGGAGCGGGCTCGGCGAAGCCTTTACCGTTGGAGCCTGTCAGCTCGCCACCGTCGGAGGTGGCCGACTTTCCGCCGAAGCAGGAGGCTAATAAAATGAGAAATGAGAAATGAGAAATGAGCAGTGCGCTGTGCATCGCTCTTTTCCGCATTCCCTGACCTACTGTCTGTTTCTCTCTTCTTTTGTCCATATCCTCTTAATTGTATAATTCTTATTCTCACAATATGCGCACCGACTGGTGGCGGTTACGTCCTTTCTTAAATAGGTTCACGTCCATCTGATAGCCCACACAGAGTTCATGGCTGCCCATGCCGAAGGAGATACCGTTGGTGTAGACCTCGTAGCTGTAGCCCAGCGAGATGCCGTGGAAGTTGCCTCCCAGCATGACAGTGAAGGAGTTGGTGGGACTGTAGCCCAATCCGACATACATCACTCGCTGCTCATGCGTGTACTTCAGCCTTGTGGTCACGTCAGCCCGATAGCCGACGGCGTCGCTGCGCCCCATGACAGAGGGGTGCAATGATAAAAACGGATTTCTGAGCCGAATATTGCATCCAGCCGTAAAATAATATGTTCGGGCCACGCTCAGCTCGCTGGTTTCGCCCAGGTTGATTGTGGGTGCCAGCAGGTGCATGGCCGACACGCCCGCGTACCAATTTTTATGCGTGTAGTAGATGCCGGCACCCAGGTCGAAGCTCGAGCCAGTCACCTCGCTCGACAGGAGGGCCGGGTCGCCGGGATCGATGACGTCGAGCTTGCTGCCGTCAAAAGCCTCGCTCAGCAGGGCACCGTCTACGCCCACGCTCAGCATACCCCCGAACAGGCGCTGCTTCATGGCATACTGCAGTCCGAGGATGCGATGTGAGAACAGGCCGATGGCGTCGTTGACAAAGCGTGCACCGACGCCGTGGGTGACTCCGAGGAAGACGAAGGGCATGTCGCCCGAGGCATACATCGTGCGCGGATTGCGCTTGAAGCCCGTCAGCGACATGTTGTAGGCGCCGACGAGATTGATCTTCTCCTGCTTGCCGACAGCCCCCGGATTAAACGACGGCTCCATCGCCCAGTAGTGACTGAACGACGGATCGTATTGTGCCGACACCTCGCTGAGGGCCGCCAACAGCAGGGCCAATATCAACAGAATTCGCCTAAACACGTAAATAATAACGCTTTGCCCGCGGTTTTATTATGTGTAGGCGAGCTTTTTTAAAAAAATAATGCCGCCAGGGGCTTCATCCCCAGTCGTATTCTTCGGTCGTCTCATCATAGACAGGCTCTGCCGTCCATCCATGCTTTCGGCATACCTCAGCGATGTGCTGCTGCATGACGGGCGTGACGGGCAGCTCGCCGTTCCGGTACTTATAGTACGTGGTATGTCCATAGTGTGCGTCCAGCTCCAGGCGGACGGCCGTGCGTATCTGCCTCGGCATATCGTCAAGGAGGTGCGTGAAGCCCCGCTTCATCTGCACCGGCACGTCTTGCTTATAGAACGGGCAACGCCCTTCCTTCACCTCCTTGTTCGTCACATTGACACACGTCTGCACCCCGTCCGTCTCCGGCACAAACGGGCCGGCCAGCCAGCGCAGACAGTGCTCCCGCAGCTCGCACGGCTCATAGTAGCACACCAGATAGTACTTTGCCTTCTCTTTCAATAGTTGTTTGTCCATTTTTCATGATTTTTTTGGTTAATTTTTTCTTGCCGTTCTGATTTCGTACAAGGCCGGTGTACGATTCGTACATCGGTCATGTACGTTTCGTACATCGGTCATGTACCAAATGCAAAGATACAACATTTCTTTCGCCATTCCAAGTCTTTTGCAATTTTTTTTTCGTCTTGGTGCCCATCATAAAGAATCATATCGGAACAGCAGGCCCTCTGGGATTCTGTCCCCGTCATCTCTGTTCCAAGATATGCTTCAAATCACGGGCAAACAACGAGGAATATAGTCTTGCTCCCCTGTCCCACAGATGGGTGCGATCCTTAAAATACTCTGGATGGTCGTGATACAGTCCCTCGGTATGATAATCCAGGAATGGGATGTCATGCTGTCGGGCGAGACCTTTCAACACATCATAATAAGCAGGTTCTGCCAACGTGAATTTGGGGGATGCGGTGAAAACGAGCTGAATTTGCCGGGCATGGCAAAGGTTGATAAAGCGCTCGACGTAACCTATTTTCATGCTGTCAATGTCATTCCTCACGGCCTCCGTAGTCAGTTCTGTCGGGAACTGGCCAGGTTCCGGCAAAGGGATATAGCCATTGTCATTATCCCTTTGGCGGTTCACCACCAAGCCAATGATGTTTGAGGCGGCTTTTGCATTATATCGGAACAGATGGGACACTTGATACCGCCAATACTTGCCAGCCAAACGATACACCGAGTCAGCGGCTTCGCTATATCCGTAGAGCGGGGCAAAAAAACTGAGCACATTGAAAGCATCATCCTGATGACAATAGTCTGACGACATCACTTCCAGGCAGATAACTTTCGGAGTATATCGCTCAAGAATATGACAGAGGACCACGTAGTGGGAATAAATGTTGTCGGAACCGCCAACACCAGCATTGCAGACACTCATCCCCAATGAATCAGCAAGGATGGAGGGCAGATAATGGTGATGACAGCGCGACGCTCCCATCATGACCACATCCTCATGTATGTCATGATGCAAATAACGTAGTTTCGGTCCGAGCACGTCGTTCGTGTGCTCCCCTACCCAATTCATCATGACTCCGCCAATCCTGTCAACGATGAACAGACCTGCTATTATGAAAGCTAAAGAACAGATGAGTTTCTTCATGTTTCTAACGTTTCGAGACTAAAACTGGAAATAGATAAACTGGTCGCCGCCCAACACTCCTAATAATAACGTCAAGGCTGTCATGACGATGATGTAGAGGTGACGAACCAGCCAATAGCGTGATTCCGCCACATGAATGTTCCAACCTAACTCTTCAGTCAGTTCTTTTGCCAGCAGGACGGCAATAGCAAAAGCCGAAAGGCACAAGTCGGTGAACATAGCGAAACTGATGTCGGGAACCCCAATCTTGAGAAACAGACCCGTGACAATAGTTATTGCGTCTTGCATGTTATTGGCACGGAACAGAATCCAAGCCAGACAGACCAGCACAAACGTAATCAGCCAATGGAACAATCTGCGCAATTCAAAGTAGTGCTGCTTCCCTATGCCAAGGGCTTTCTCCATGCAGAGCAGTACGCCATGCAGACCGCCCCAGCAAAAGAAAGTCCAGTTGGCCCCGTGCCAAATACCGCTGACGACAAACGTCACCAGCAGATTGAAGTACTGGCGTGATCGTCCCACGCGGTTGCCGCCCAGAGGAATATACACATAGTCCTTGAACCATGTGGAGAGAGAAATATGCCATCGATGCCAGAATTCTCCTATGGAACATGCAAAGTAAGGGCGGTGGAAATTCTCCATCAGACGGAATCCCAGTATCCGGGCAACACCTATGGCAATGAGGGAATAGCCGGCGAAGTCGCCATAAATCTGAAACGGGAACAATAGCGAAGCAACCCAATAGCTGCCACCATTATGCATCTCTACGTTATTGAAGACCGCATCGACATAAGTACCGCAGCGATCGGCCAACACGAGCTTCATGAAGTAGCCCCAGACCATCAGCCTTGCACCTGCCATCACCCCGTCATAATCGAACTGATGACGCTGTCTGAACTGTGGCAACAGATTATTGGAACGTTCTATAGGACCTGCCACCAATTGCGGGAAGAACGACACGAACAAGGCGTAAGTGGGAAAGTCACGCTCAACCTTTGTCGTACCCCGGAATACGTCTATAGAATAGCCCAAGGCCTGGAACGTGTAGAATGATATTCCAACGGGAAGGAGCAAACCAGGCTTCGGAATGTCAATCCCCATGCCGCTGGCCTGCATGACCGCCTCAATGTTTGATGCCAGGAAGTTGTAGTATTTAAACAGGAACAGAATCGCAAGATTCAACACAAGACTGCTGACAAGGCACAGCTTCTTCATCCGTTTCTCCTCGAAATGCCCAATGCCGAGAGCGGCAAGATAAGTCACACAGGTACTTGTCAACAACAACAATGCATACACCGGTTCCCAGTTCATTAGAAATAGTAACTGGCAACAAGCAGAAAAAGATTCCGTATCCTCAGTTGTGAGGCTGGAATACAGAAGTAGACCACGCACACAACAGGGAAGAACAACAGGAATGCAATAGAATTGAACAACATCTTTTGGCGTGTTCGACAAATTTACATTCAAAGCCCATCGGGCATTTCTCGCGGCTGCAAAGTTACATCATTTTATTCAAAGCAGCAACTTTTTTGCTCAAAAAAAATTCAGAAGGAGCAAGGAGTCGTATAGGAGTCGTTGGCCAAGTAGATATTGGTCTTGATCTTTGAATAATCCATGTGGTCATGCGGTGCCCCCCTTTTCGCTGAAGTTATCAAGGCCTTCGCTGAATTATTTTTGCTATGTCCAAAGAAAGACATACCTTTGCTGCCATAAAACGTAATGAAGATGAAAAAGGTAATTGTAATGGTAATCGGTATGACGTTGCTGTCAGGCTCTATGATGGCTCAGGACGAGATGCCGAAGAGAGCAACGAAAGTCACCTGCGAACAGATGACGGAGAAGATGGTCATGGAATTGCAACTTGACAAGAAGCAGCAAAAGAAAGTGGCTAAACTCAACAAGAAGTACAAGACTCTGATTGAGGGACAACAGCGTGAGATGCCCAATGGCCAGCGGCCTCCTATGGGTGAAAGACCTGAGGGGAACGGCGCTGGCAGGCCCAATGGAGGTTTTGGGGCTCCTGGTGGCGGATTCGGAGGCGGTATGCCTGGCGGAGGCATGGGAGGACCTGGCGGTGGTATGCAAGGGGGGCCGCGAGGTGGCGGTATGGGCATGCCCGGTGGTGGCCAGCCGTCGGAAAACACCTACGACTATGACAAGCAACAGCAGAAATACGACAAGGCCATTGCAAAGATATTGTCTGACGAGCAGTATGAGGGCTATCAAAAGATAAGACCTCAGTTTGCCTCACAACGCAGAGTCCGAGAGTTCCTGTTGGGTGGTCAGCAGGGAATGGGGCAAGGCGCTCCAAGAGGCATGGGCAGACCTGGAGGCCCTGGTTCTCGTAGTGCGGACATCCAGTATGCCGGAGCAACAGAACTGACGGCAGCAGCAACTGAGACGGGCAAGACCTATCAGAGCGAGAAAGCCGATGAGAGCGCCGTACTGATTTCTACCAAGGAAGCGGTGACTATCAATCAGCCTATCATCAACAAGACGGGCAGTTCTGAGGGTGGCGACAACTGTAGTTTCTATGGTGTGAATGCGGCTCTATTGGTAAAGGATGGCAGCACCACGACCATCAAGGGCGGTTCGATAACCAGTAATGGGACTGGGGCCAACGGCGTGTTTTCGTATGGAGGAAACGGAGGACATCACTCGGCGCGAAGCGACGCTTATTCGAGCGAAGTGAGTCTTAAGAACGGCGGCGATGGTGATGGCACTACCGTTATCATCGAGGACACTAAAATCACCACTACCGGCGACGGTTCTGGCGGCATCATGACCACTGGCGGTGGCGTGACAAAGGCGAAAAATCTGACGGTGAACACCAGTGGTCGCTCGTCAGCTCCGATACGTACTGACCGCGGTGGCGGCAGGGTGACCGTCGAGGGTGGTAGCTATACCTGCAACGGTCTTGGCTCGCCTGTCATCTACTCTACGGCTGACGTCACGGTGTCAGATGCCAAACTGACATCGAACAAGTCTGAGGGTGTCTGCATAGAGGGAAAGAACAGCATCACGCTGAACAACTGCCAGATGACTGTCAGCAACACCCAGCGCAACGGTCATGCGCAGTTCCTGGATGCCATCATGATCTACCAGTCATTCTCCGGCGATGCCGACAGCGGCAACTCACACTTCACGATGAACGGCGGTTCGTTGACGAACCGTAAGGGACATCTCTTCCATGTGACTAACACGAATGCCATCATCACCCTGAACGATGTCAAACTGACGAACGAAGATACAGAAAACGTGCTACTAAGTGTATGCGCCGACGGATGGCAGGGAGCATCAAACAAAGCCACTCTCAATGCAAGTCATCAACTGTTAGAAGGCGTCATTCTCGTCGGTAGCGACTCAGGGCTGACACTGACGTTGGCCGAAGGTTCTACTTTCGTCGGCTCCATCTCCGGCAACATCACTAATGCTGCAGGCAACAGCATTTCCTCTGAGACAGGAACGGTGAATGTCACCCTTGGCGATGACTGCACCTGGACGCTGACTGCCGATACCTACATCACGTCACTGAAAGGCGACATATCCCGCATCAACGTCAATGGACACCGTCTGGTTCTGAATGGAAAGGTGATAAAAATGTGAGCCGCCATCTTCTTACATTTTGCTCGTTTTTCAGCGACTTTCGCCGTTTTCCACCTTAATACTCATCCTCGTTGAACAGGAAGTCTTCCTTCGTGGGATAGTCGGGCCAGATGTCTTCGATGCTCTCGTAGATATCACCTTCGTCCTCGATTTCCTGTAAGTTCTCCAGCACTTCGAGGGGAGCGCCGGAGCGGATAGCATAATCTATGAGTTCCTCCTTGGTGGCGGGCCAAGGAGCATCTTCCAATTTTGAAGCCAATTCTAGTGTCCAATACATAGCTTTATGTTTTAATAGTTTCTGAATTAGGCCGCAAAAGTAGTAAATTATTTCTTATTTACAAACATTTTGCCATAATATTTCATCATGGCCAGCGTTAAAATTTATTTTTTTGGCTAAAACAAACAGATAATCGCTCAGCCGGTTGACATATTTAGCTATTTCGGGGCCAACGATGGCCATTTCCATGAGGGCATCGATGCAGCGTTCGGCGCGCCGACAGACAGTTCTACAGACATGGCACTGGGCTGCTGCCTGCGTCCCGCCTGGCAGTACGAACCCCACAAACTCCGGGAAGAGGAGGTTGATGCGGTCGATGGCCTGTTCTAGCTGTTCGGTCTCGCCCTCGGGCAGCTGGGCCGAAGGATAGAGTGGCGTCTGGCTCTGGTCTGTGGCCAGATGTGTGCCCACGTTGAAAAGATTGTTCTGGATGCGCAGCAACAGCTGGCGGTCCTCGTCGTCGGCCGACATCATCGTGACGAGAAGGCCCAGATGCGAGCTTAACTCATCCACGGTGCCATAGGCTTCAAGCCGCGGATGACATTTGCTGATGCGCACGCCGCCCACCAGGTCGGTCATGCCTGCATCGCCCCGTCGGGTATAGACTTTCGTTATTTTCATATTCTCAATATTTGATTTAAAGGTTAGAAGTTGACGATATAATGGTGTTTCGACCGGCTAGGGTCGAACAACAGAATGCCGCAATAGTAGAGGTCGAAACTCACACGCACCTCAGGACGTTGCAACAACCGCTTCCATGTGGACGGTGAGCGCCAAATTTCGTCGACGACGACCACCGAGCGATTGTTGCACTGGAGGAACAGGTCTTCCCAATGTCTATAGTTCACGGGCATGCAAGCCAGTTCGACCTGGGTGTCAGGGATTGCCCGCAGGAGGGCTTTGTGGCAACCCGTTTTCAGATAATCGGCAAAGCACGTCTGATTGATGACGACGGAGGGTTGCCGCCAATTCGAAAGCCGCAGCAGCAATTCTCCGGTTTTCCGATGCAGCCAGCTGCGTCGCTCGCCCAGCTCGTCGTAGGCATAATAGGGCCAATGCTCGTTAATGACATATCGGACGAATCGATAGTCACTCGGCGACTGGACTCCGAATCCCCGGCAATGTCCGATGCGCCGCAGCCAAACCCATGCCCGCTGCAAATGATTCATATATAGACTTTATTTTAGGATTTCTTCCAATATCTCCTTTTGATGGCCCGGCAGGACGACATGATGGTTTCCGATAGGATCGGTCAGGAAGTAGGAGGCCATTTGTGGCTCCGACAGTTTGATGACCTGCTGAGTCCGGCAGAGGTCTGGCTTTGCCTGATTCCGAATCAGCTCACCCTCTGCGACGAAATGGCGGGTGAGATTGCCCGACACCTTGAAGATTGTGACGGGACCTTCTTTCATGTAGCCGCGGATGCCGACACCGATGCCTGATTCAAAATGAGTGTCAAACTCATAGTGCTCGACCAGGTTTAACGGAATGGTGCAATGGGCGAACAGCATTTCGCCTGTCTCGGGATCGACACTGGCAGGATTGGCCTGGAAACCACTGACACCGACGAGCGACTGGCCTATCTTCATGGAAAGCATGGCTGGCACATCACCCTCGCAGCCGGCAACGAGGCCCTCGGCGTTGAGCTTTGCCAAAGCCAGGCAGCCGGTGTTCTTGACCGCTGTCAGCAGGTCGAAGCAACGGATGGTGAATCCCTGCAACTGACGGCGTCCGACGATGACCTTCAGTGCATCGTATATCTGGCAGGCGCCTGGCAGCGACCGCCTGATGGATTCGACAGAGACTTGGTATTCAGGCGCTTTAACGGGAGTCACGGCTATCACGTCCAGTAGTTCGCTCATGGGGATGTCTATCAGCTCGATGCCCAACAGCCGCTTAACAGCCTCCTTGTCAGCGTCGCTCGAAATCAGCCAGTCGGAGGGTTTGCCTATAATGCCCAGCCGACAGCCTCTCAGATGTGCTTTAGCCTCTCCCACTTTGGCCAGAATGCTAATCCGCTTTGCCATATATGCCGGATGGCCATGAATGATTTCCCCTTTGAAAAAGTTCTGGCGAAGGAAGGACAAGATTTCCATAGATGCGGCCAGCGAATTGCTTTTCCCGGAAGTCAGCAGATAGAAAGGCCGGTCAGACTTGGCCAGCAAGTTGGGCAGCAGTCGCCGGAAGATTCCTTCCGTTCCGCCTGTCCGCACATAAATCAGTTCAAGAGCGTGAGTGCCATAGTCAGAAAAGTCATTGCCCTTGAACACGTAGCTGACGTTCAGGCTGTTCAAGAACACCTTGGTCATGTTGCTGACGGCATCAGCGTCATGCAGTTCCGACGTGAGAGTATATATTGCAATATTCATCTTTTAGGTATTTCGCTACAAAATTACTCGAAATTTATCAATTTCCATTGAAAAAAGCAAAAAAAATTCTTAAGCCGAAAAAATTCAAATAAATTTGGCTGTTCGCTCCTTTATTCGTAACTTTGTCGCCAATTACTAATTATTCAAGCATATGAAGACAATCAAGATGATGCTGGCCCTCGTGGCAGTGATGTTAACAGCCGTTGCGTGCGGCCTGAAAAAAGAGGTGCCTGTGAAGAAGGTGCTGATACTCTACTACTCTCAATCGGAGAACACTAAAACCGTCGCTCAGGAAATCGCTAACAGTTTGTATTCTGACATCGAGGAGATTGAACTGGTCACGCCCTATGACGGCGATTTCCAGGCAACCATTGCCCGCTGTCAGCAGGAACGTGAACAGGGTATACTGCCAATACTGAAGCCCCTCAATGCCGACCTGACTCAGTATGATGTCATCTTCTTGGGTTATCCTGTTTGGTTCGGAACCATGGCGCCGCCCATGCTCGCTTTCGTTGAGACGACTGACCTGAGCGGCAAGATAATCGTACCCTTCTGCACCTTTGGCAGCGGCGGTTTGGACTCGAGCGTCCGAGATCTGAAGGAGAAACAGCCGGGGGCTGAGATTCTGTCTGGCTACGGTGTCCGCGCGGCCCGCTTGAAGGCCATGCCGTTCGAAGTGGGCGAGTTTCTGAAGGCTAACGGTTTCATCGAGGGTGAATTCACGCAACTGGAAGAGTTTTCCGAGCAGCATGAGGTCAGTGCAGAGGATATTATGATTTTCGACGCTGCTGTCGGTGACTATCCGATGATCAAGTCTAAACCCACGGCCGTTGCCTCACGTCCGATTCCCGGAGGAACTGAATATCTCTTCACTGCCGCCAATCTGCCTCGCGAGGATGCTGACCCAAATGCGCCGTCTGGTGAAATCAAGGTTTACGTAACAATGCTAGATGGTGAGGTCCCTGAGTTTACGCAGGTCCTTAGATAATATAAAAAACTGGAAATGAAGACAATAGGAAATATTATTTGGGTGGTCTTTGGAGGGCTGCATATTGCCTTGGAGTATTTCATCGCAGGCCTGGTGCTGATACTGACCATCATCGGCATTCCCTTCGGTTTGCAGAGTTTCAAGTTGGGCATACTTGCCATCTGGCCCTTCGGCTCTAAGGTGAGGCGCAAGGAACCGCAGCCTGGCTGTCTGAATCTCTTTATGAATGTTCTCTGGTTTTTCGTGGGCGGTGTCTGGATATGGCTCACCCATATCTTCTACGGCCTTGTGTTCTTCATCACCATCATCGGCATTCCCTTCGGGAAAATGCACTTCCGCCTGGCAAAACTGGCCCTGTCACCTTTTGGAAAGGAGGTCATATAGTCGGATGCCCTGGAACGATAGAATAAAACTGGTCATCTTCGATTTTGACGGGACGCTCGGTGATACGCGCCGGACTATCGTCACGACAATGCAGATGACGATTGATGAACTGAAATTGCCAGGTCGCAGCGATGAGGCTTGTACAGCAACCATAGGCTTACCCCTCAACGGCTGTTTTGAGTCGCTCTTTCCGAATTTGCCATCGGAGATGATTCTGTGCTGCGTTAACACATATAGAAGAATCTTCAACGAGAACCTACTGTATGTCAAGCCTTTGGCTTTTCCTGGCGTTATCGAGACTCTGGATGCTTTGAAGAAACAGGGATTCACCCTGACGATTGCTTCGTCTCGCAACCATGCTTCTTTGGTTGAGCTGACACGTGATTTGGGAATGGCCGACTACATTTCATATCTCATTGGCGCAGACGACGTTGAGAATGCAAAGCCACACCCGGAGCCCGTCCTGAATACGCTCTCTGCCCTGAATTTCAAGCCCTGCGAGGCGCTGGTCGTCGGCGATATGGCTGTCGACATCCTGATGGGAGCTAACGCTGGCGCGAAGACCTGCGGTGTGACATGGGGTAATGGCTCTATGGAGGAACTTCAACTGGCTGGGGCGGACTTCATCGTCGACTACATGGAAGATATCCTGAAATTATCATAAATACAAATTATAACTCAGCTGGACATGACACCACAAGAAGAAAGAAATGCATTACTTGCCTCACGATTGATTAAGAATCTGAACCGTAGGAATATGGAGGCTTTCTACTGCGAAACGGGCAAAGAGGCAGTTCAGAAAGTTTCAGAACTGATTGAAGACGGGAGCACCATAACCTGGGGAGGCTCAATGACTATTCGCGATTTGGGGATCCCTGACGAACTCAGAAAAAGGGGAACTCTGCAGGTTCTTGACCGCGATTTAGCGGAAACACCCGAGGAGAAACAAGAAATTTACTATCAGGCTTTTAAGTCCGATGTTTATTTGACAAGTGCCAATGCCATATCTGAAGACGGAGTGATTGTAAATGTTGACGGAAACGGCAACCGTGTGGCAGCCATTTCATGGGGACCAAAAAAAGTTATTTTCGTCATTGGTATAAATAAGGTCGTTCAAACGACGGATGCTGCATTGGCAAGAGCCAGAGGAATTGCGTCTCCTATCAACACCCAGCGCTTCGACATCAAGACTCCGTGCAAGATTGATGGTGCTTGCCACAACTGCAACTCGCCTGAAAGTATCTGTAGTTATATCCACTTCCTAAGGAACTCCAGAACCAAAGGGCGCCACACCGTGATTCTTGTCGGTGAAATCTTAGGTTACTAAAAACCGAATTTCTCCTCCGCTCAATTAGCTCCATACAACTATACAAAGAGCCCTGGCTCAGCACATTGTGCCAAGTCAGGGCCTTTCTATTGAAATTTCGGTGCAAAGATAATCATTTTCTGCGATATATTTTGCAATCGCCTATGCTTTTTTCGATATTTTGGCACATAGGGGGTGCTGAAAGTGCAGAAATGCGGGCGAAAATGGGGGAACAAGCGTCTCCTTCCGTCGCCGAGCGGCCGTCCTGCTCCGTCACCAGTGTTGCGTAGAAATCTTGTCGGCACCATATAACTGCGAGTGGAAATCGAAGAAGTCGATAATCATACATTCCACGGCATTCATCAAGGCATCGTGCCGGAAATGATGGTCGGTCTGCTTCAGCCGTCGTTTCACGGCCTCGAAGTTCAAGCGGCATATCTCTTGTTGCTCGGGCGTCAACTTCATGATGGGGTTCTGAAACAAAAAGAGCTGACCGCGCATGCCGTAGTTGCTCTGGGGCGTTGACATCTCGATGAACTCCTGTGTCACATAGATGACATCCACGCGGAAGTCATCGCTCTCCTTCAGGTTCATCACCAGATCGCCCCGTCGGGCAATAATCATGCAGTCGCCTGCTTCGAAAAGGAAATCCTGACCGTTTCTATTGAATGTACAACTTCCTTCATGGCAGTAGGCATGGCACAGGTAACCAGAGAACATCGGATCTCCTATTCGTGCCAATGTGTGGTCAATGATAATGTTGAATGGTATCCATAAATTACAGTTGATTCTGCGTGGTTAAGTAGTCTTCAGGGATTCGACGTACTGCCAGAGTTTGCGATAGAATGGGTGGCGGCAGAGCGTCTTGCGATCACCGAGGAGGATGAGCTTCATGCGGGCTCGCGTGATGGCCACATTCATGCGACGCAGGTCGCGCAGGAAACCAATCTGTGCCTCGTCGTTGGAGCGCACCAGCGAGACGACGATGATGTCGCGCTCCTGCCCTTGGAAGCCATCGACGGTGTTGATAGTGATCAGTCGGCGGAACGGTTTGAAGAACTCGCTCCGGCGGAGCAGCTGACGCAACAGCTGCACCTGTGCGCGGTAGGGCGAAATGATGCCCACGTCGAGCCGCTCGTCAAGGATGCGCTGGCGTCCAATGAGCTCGAAGTAAGCCTGCAGGGCCAACAATGTCAGCTGAGCTTCCTGCTCGTTGCAGAGGGAGAAGCCAGACCCCTGCCCTTCGCCAGGGGCTGGGTTACTCCCTTGGGCTGGAGGTGGGCTTATCCATGTCATCGGTAAGTCCAAATCCAGAATCGAGCGGTTGCGGACCTCGGGGGCGGCAATCATCATGTTGTGATAGAACCAGTCAGAGGAGAAGCGCATGATGTCCTCGTGCATGCGGTATTGCATACGCAACAGCGTTACCACCTCGGGCTTGCCCGTGGCGATGCGCTCCATCAGGGTGCGCCCCAAGCCGCCCTTCAGTGCCTCATAGCATTTCACCGTGGGCGGCAACTGGCAGTGGTCACCGGCCAGGATGACGCGGTGGGCCCTACGGATGGGAATCCAGCAGGCCGCCTCCATGGCCTGAGCAGCCTCGTCGATGAAGAGCGTGCCGAACTTCATGCCGTCAAGCAGACGGTTGGCAGAGCCGACGAGCGTCGAGGCAATGACGCGGGCCTCGCCGAACAGCTCTGCACGGATGCGGATTTCGAGCTCGGTGGCGCGGTCTTTCAGACGGTCCATCTTCTGGTGCCACTGGTCGCCGCGTTTCTTGGCCGCGCGCAGTTCGCGGATAGCCTTGCGTAGCGCCCACAGCTGCGGATAGTCAGGATGGGCTTCGAAGCGGCGCTCATAGGTGAAAGCCAGCATCTTGTCGTCCACGCGGATGGGATTGCCGATGCGCAGCACGTTGAGTCCGCGGTCAACAAGTTTTTCTGAGATCCAGTCGACAGCCATGTTGCTCTGGGCGCAGACGAGCACCTGCGGTTCACGGCGCAACGTCTCGTAGATGGCCTCGACGAGGGTTGTCGTCTTGCCCGTGCCGGGAGGGCCATGAACGATGGCCACATCCTTGGCGCGCAGCACCTCGTTGACGGCTCGCTCCTGCGTCTTGTTCAGATATTGGAACCCCATGTCGGGGAAAGTGAAGGTCTCGGCTTTCTGTCGCGAATAAAAGAGGTCACGCAGATAGCCCAGCCGTCCCTTGGCCCGCATGGTGCGCTCCAGCGCCTCGAACATCAGTCGGAACGAGGTCTCGTCGAACGACAGTCCTATGCCCAGCTGACCCTCGCTGACCTGCAGGTTGACGAGCGGCGCCCCGTCGGGCACGGCCACGACCATGCGCTCTGCCTCGGCAAAGCTGACGGTGCCGGTGAACGGGAAATTGCTGATGGCCTTATCCTTGACATGGAAGAACTGCACGGGTCGGCCGAACTCGAAGTTATGGTCGGCATCATCGTCGTCGCCCAGCGTGCGATGCACCTCGACACACAATTGGTTGAGCGAGTTGTAATAGCTGCGCCCTACCGTTATCGGCATCCAGGCGTCGCCGCGATCCACGCGCCGCTCCACGCCGATGGCCTCCGTCGTCTGCTGATAGGCGCGCTGCTCCTCCTCGTACTCCATTTGGAGCAGAGCCCGTTGCTGTTGCAACTCAAGAATCGGCGAGTGTGTCTCTTGTTCCATGGTCGTCATTCTGCCCGTAAGTGGACAAATCGGATGCAAAGGTAACACTTTTTCTCCAATTTACAACAGATTTGGCACAAAATGGTACAAGGGCGGATAAACCAATGAGCCGCTGATTCGTCAATATAAGCAAGTAAACTGACCTCAACAGCACATGAAATTACTCAAACTCATAGCGACCGCCCTGACCGTATGGGCACTGGGATGTGTTTCCGCCGTGGCCCAAAGAGCCGGGCTGACGGGAAGGGTCATCGACAGCGAAAGCCGCGAAGCCATGGCGAAGACCACGATGCAGCTGTTCCGCATTGAGCAGAAGCGCAACCGCGAGGCGGACACTGTCTTCGTCGGGGGCACGCTGACCGATGCTCAGGGTGCCTTCAGCTTCACCGGCGTCGGCACGGGCACGTATGTGCTGAAGGTCACTTATCTCGGTTATAAGCCGCTGCGGCGCGATTTCACCAAGCAGGGCAGCCGCTTGACGGACCTGGGCACGCTGCGGATGGAGCCCAACGTGATTCAGTTAAACGAGGCCGTGGTGACGGCCAACCTGCCCAAGATGGTCATCAAGGACGACACCATCATCTATAATGCCGACGCCTTCCGCGTGCCCGAGGGCTCGGTCATCGAGGCTCTGGTGGAGGCCCTGCCCGGCGCCAAGATCGACGACAACGGCAGCATCTCGATCAACGGTAAGAACGTGCGCCGGTTCAAGATGGACGGCCGCGACTTCATGACCGGCAACAACGACGCCGTGATGAAGAACCTGCCCTCGTACGTGATAGATAAGGTGAAGGCCTACGACGAGAAGAGCGACCTGTCGAAGCTGACGGGCATCGACGACGGCAACGAGGACTTCGTGCTCGAGTTTGTCACTAAGCGCAGTGCCCGCCGCGGTCTGCAGATGAACCCCGACGTGGGCTACGGCACCGACGACCGCTATGGTCTGCGACTGACGGCCATGAAGCCGTTCGGCGACGTGCGCTATACGTTCATGGGCAATGCCAACAACGTGAACGACCGTAACTTTACTGGACGGGGCGGGCGCGGGCGCGGCAACAACAACGGCCAGCGCGAGACGAAGACGGCCGCACTCGACATCAGCTACGAGAACGGCCGCAACCTGAAGACCAGCGGCCGCGTGACATGGAACCGACAAGATGCCGACAACTGGAACCGCACGGGCTCGGAGAATTTCGTCCGAGCATCACGCGGCGGTGCCTTCTCGAACAGCGTCAGCCAGAACTATTCGCGCTCGAACAGCTGGACGGGCAACATGAACCTGCAATGGAATGTCGACTCACTGAGCATTTTTTCTTTTCGTCCTAACCTGAGCTTCTCGACTAACGACGGGCGAGGCTTCAGCCGCTCGGCCTCGTTCAATGAGGATCCCTTCGAGCATGTGCTCAATCCGCTGGAGGCTGAAGGGCTGACCGCTATGGACAGTCTCGGACTGGTGCAAAACAGCCGTCGCGGGCGCTCGCTGAGCTATGGCACCAGCCATAATGCCAGTGCGCAGATGCAGCTGTTCCGCAGACTGAGCCGCAAGGGCCGCAACGTGGCCATCACGTCGAACATCAACTATCGCGACGGCGACAACCAGAGTGCCAACCTCTCAGCTGTCCATCTTTATCAGGAGCTGAACCAGTTTGGCCAGGACTCCACCTACCAGACCAACCGCTATACAAAATCCGATTCCTACAGCTTCAGCTATTCACTCGGCGCCACCTACACCGAGCCCGTCGCCATCTTCCCGCCAAAGGCTGTCGACTCGCTCGAGCTGGCTCGCCAGCGGGCTATGCGCGGTCGTGGCGGTAGCGGTCGTGGCGGACGTGGCAGTGGCAACGGCGGCGGCACGCAGGGCATCTTCTTCCAGTTGGGCTATCGCTTCAACCACAGTTTCCAGAAGAACGATCCCGCGACCTACGACTTCCCCGACTACGACGATCTGGAGTTCGACCAGATGCTGCAAGGCTATCGCGACTGGGCCCTGATGTTCGGATTCCTCGACAACCCCTACGAGGATTACCTGAGCGACCGCCTGAGCCGCTATTCCGAGCGCACCGAGGACAATCAGGATGTCGATATCCAGCTGCGGCTCGTTCGCGAGAAGCTGAACATGAACATTGGCATGCAGCTGCAGCCTCAGCACTCGCACTACATCCAGCAGTATCTGGGGCGGCCCGTGGACACTGTACGCACCGTGACCAACCTGTCACCGACGCTCAACATGCGCTACCGCTTCAACCAGCAGACCAACCTGCAGGTGAACCTGCGCGGCAACACGCAGCAGCCCAGCATCACGCAGCTGCTCGACATCTACGACGACACCAACCCGCTCTCCATCTCGATGGGTAACCCGGGGCTGAAACCATCGTTCACCACCAACCTGCAGGCGAACTTCCAGATGCAGCGCCAGCCGACGCTCATCGAGGACTCGCTCGGACAGATGATCCCCAAGGCCCAGCGTCACTGGAGCTTCAACACCAACGCCTCGCTGCAGCGCACGCAGAACGCCATCGGCAATGTCGTCACGTACAACGAGACGACAGGCGGACGCATCTCGCAGCCGGAGAACATTGACGGCAACTGGAGCACCAACGGCGGCGTGACATTCAACCTCAACCTCGATACGCTGAACCGATGGGACGTCAGCGGCTCACTGCGCGGCACCTACCGCCACCAGATTGGCTATGTCAACCTGAACCGCACAGCCACGCCCGACCGCAACACGACCCACACCTACAACCTGACGCCGTCGACGTCGCTCAGCTTCCGTAACTCTTGGCTCCACTTCTCGCTGAATGGTAACCTGACCTACGCCCGCACGGAGAACGAGCTGCAGGCCTCGCGCAACTTGACGACCTGGAACTTCAGCTACGGCGGCAACACGCAGATAAAGTTCTCGTGGGGCACGACGCTTAACACCGACTTACACATGTTCTCCAAGCGCGGATACAGCGACCAGTCACTCAACACCAACGAGCTCATCTGGAACGCCCAGCTGTCGCACAGC